>Ga0065165_1000141_pt1 | contig 125536 bp, 128 predicted proteins | sample AraplaMF_Cvi_mMF_FD_63813 | JGI IMG/M metagenome (GOLD analysis project Ga0065165, IMG submission 63813) | Arabidopsis root microbial communities from the University of North Carolina, USA - plate scrape MF_Cvi_mMF (version 2) (version 3) | ecosystem: Host-associated > Plants > Roots >... | reverse complement strand
TAGAGCTGCGAGGGCAGCTCGACGAAATCGCGCGAGACCGAGGTGCCGGCGAGCGAGCCGTAATGCACATCCGAGAGCAGGCCGTGCAGCGCGTGGCCGAATTCGTGGAACAGCGTGCGGGCATCGTCGATCGAGAGCAGCGCCGGCTTGCCTTCGGCGGGCTTGGCGAAATTGCAGACGTTGACGATGATCGGCCGGACCTCGCCATCGAAATTGCGCTGACCGCGATAGGCGCTCATCCAGGCGCCCGAGCGCTTCGAGGCGCGGGCGAAGTAATCGCCGAGGAAGAGGCCGATATGCCGGCCGCTCGCGGTCTCCTTGACCTCGAAGACGCGCACGTCGGGGTGATAGCCCTTGAGGTCCGGACGCTCGGCGAAGGAGAGCCCGAACAGCTTGCCGGCGGTGTCGAAGGCGGCGGCGATGATCTTGTCGAGCTGGAGATAGGGCTTCAGCACCGCCTCATCGAGCGCATAGGTCTTCTGCCGCACCTTCTCGGCATAGAAACGCCAGTCGGACGGGCGGATCGGCGCGTTCTCGCCCTCGCTCTGGGCGAGCGCGGCAAGGTCCGCCGCCTCCTGCCCGGCGCGGGCGCGCGCCGGCTTCCAGACCAGTTCGAGCAGATTGCGGACGTTCTCCGGCGTCTTCGCCATCGAGTCGTCGAGCTTGAAATGGGCGAAGGTGGCAAAGCCCAGGAGCTTTGCCTTTTCGGCCCGCAGGCTCACCATCTCGGCGACGATGGCGCGGTTGTCTGTCTCGCCGCCATTCTCGCCGCGCTTGCTCCAGGCGGTGAAGGCCTGCTCGCGCAAGTCGCGCCTTGTCGAGAAGGTCAGGAACGGCTCGATGATCGAGCGCGCCAGCGTCACCGCATGCTTGCCGTCCTGGCCGCGATCGGCGGCGGCGCGCGCCATCGCCGCGACGACGAAGGGCGGCAGGCCGTCGAGATCGGCCTCGTCCTCGATGATCAGCGCATAGCTCGCCTCGTCCTTGAGCAGGTTCTGGCCGAAGCTGGTGCCGAGACCGGCCAGCTGCTCGTTGATCGCCGCGAGCCTCGCCTTGGCCTCGCCTTCGAGCTTGGCGCCCGAGCGGATGAAGCCGCGATGCGTCCGTTCCAGCAGGCGTAGCTGCTCTTCGCTCAGCCCGAGGCCTTCGCGCGCCTCGAACACCGCATCGACGCGGGAAAAGAGCTCGTGATCCATCATGATCGCCGACCAATGCCGCGACATCACCGGCGACATCTCGCGCTCGATCGCCTGCAGCGCCTCGTTGGTGTCGGCGCCGGCGAGATTGTAGAACACGCCGCCAAGCCGGCTTAATCCCCGCGCCGAGCGCTCCAGCGCCTCGATCGTGTTGGCGAAGCTGGGCGCCGCTTTCTCGGCCTTGATCGCCTCGACCTCGGCCCGGTGCTGCTCCAGCGCCGCCGGATAGGCCTGCTTGATGTGCTCTGGCGTGATCTCCGCGAAGGGCGGCAGGCCGAACGGCGTCTCCCAGGCGCGCCCGAACGGGTTGCCTTCAGGCAGGGCAAGAACTTCGGTTGCGGTCATGACAAGGCCTTTCAGCTTTGCTGATATCGATCAAACAGATTTGTCGTCCCGGGCGGAGCGAAGCGAAGACCCGGGACCCATGCCTGAACCTCTTTTGGAAAGGCTCAGGCATGGGTCCCGGATCAGCGCGGCTCCGCCGCTTGTCCGGGACAACCGCGATCCAGGAGAAGGATCACTCACTCTCGAAGATATGTGCGAGATAGGATGTCATGAAGGGCGGCATGTCATAAGCCGCGCAATCGGCGAGATTGCGGACGATGACGATGTCGGAGAGTTCCGGCTCGTCCTGTCGCGCGATCCGCTCCAGCATCAGGTCGCGCGCCGCCTGCGCCGGCAGATCGATCCCGACCGGGCGCATGAAGGCGACACGGCCGGGCACGATCACCGCCGTCCAGCGCTCCTCGACCGAAATCTCGTCGAGCGTCAGCCCGGTCTCCTCGCAGAGCTCGCGGGTGACGCTGCCGGCTAGGTCGAGCGTGCCGTCGGGGCGGGCATCTTCCCGGTCGGGTGTGCCGGCGGCGAAATAGACCTTGCCGGGGTTGGCGGTGTGATCGCCCATCCGGCCGAGCAGGAAGGCGCCGTCGGCCGCCCGCAGAGCTGCCATGGCGAAGCCGTTGCGGATCACCGGGCCGGGATGGCCGAAATCGCGCCAGCTCATGAAGGCGGCATAGTCGGCCTCGAAATAGCCGGCATGGAACACGCCGCCCTCGATCGCGGCGCGATGCTGCAGCATGACGCGGCCGTTGAACATGGCCGGCTTGCCGGCGCTGATCTTCTCCCAATGCGCCGTGATCTCATCGGCGCGCTCACCGGCAAAAGCCCAGTCGAAGGCCTCGACCTTCGCCTCGACGCGATCAAGCGCGACGATCTCGCCGTCGACGACGCCATTCACAGCAGCACGCCCTCGCTCATCACGACTGCCGAGCCGCCGATCGTCGCCGAGGCGAGCGCACCGCCCGCGACCGTCAGCGTCAGCTCGATCTGCGAGGGTCGGCCCATCTCGTAACCCTGCTCGATGACGAGCCGGTGCGTGCCATCACCCGGCCGGTCGAACGCCATGATCGCGCCGGCGAAGGCAGCGACGGCGGAGCCCGTCGCCGGATCCTCGATGATCCCGGTCTCCGGCCAGAACATGCGGGCGTGGTAGTGATTCCCGGCTTCCTCGGTGCCACGGCAATAGACGAAGGCGTTGCCGTTCTGGGCCGGCGCCATCGTGCGCTCGAACGCTCCGGCGACACGCGCCTTCGCGACCACCTCGCGGCTGGCAACGGGCACCATCGTATAGGCGACGCCGGCCGAGAAGGCGCTCGCCCGATGTCCTTCGAAGCCGAGGTCGGCCGCCTCCAGCCCGAGCGCCTCCGCCAGCGCGGCATCGGCGACCGGCTGCGCGATCTGCTCCGGCAGCTTCGGCAGCGTGAAGGTGGCGCGGGCGCTCCGCGCATTGCCGAGCGCGATCACGCAGGGCACCAGCCCGACCTTCTCCTCCAGCACGAGCCGGTCCGCCGCCCGCCCCTCCGCCGCATCGCGCAGCGCCAGCAGCGCGGCGGTGCCAACCGTCGGATGGCCGGCGAAGGGCAGCTCCTGCCCCGGCGTGAAGATGCGGACCGCGGCGCGATGGGCCGGGTCGGCCGGCGGCGCGACGAAGACCGTCTCCGAGAGGTTGAACTCGCGCGCGATCGTCTGCATCGCCGCACTGTCCAGCCCGTCGCTGTCGAGCACGACGGCGAGCGGATTGCCGGCATGCGGCCTGGTCGTGAACACGTCGAGCGTGACGAAGCGGCGGCTCATGCGGTCTCCTTCGGGATCGTCAACTCGATCGTCAGCGGGCAATGGTCTGAGGCTTTCGGCCGGTCCCAGCCGACGCGCGGATAGCGGTCGCAGGTCAAGGCGAGCTTGGCCATCGAGCGATCGGCCTCGCGCGGGTCGAGCGGCACGCGATAAGGCAGGCCGCGTCGGATCATCTGCATCGCCGGGTTCGGATTGGCGGCCGCGAGCGCTGGCGAGAGCAGGATATGGTCGAGCGGCATATGGCTGTCGATCAGACTCTGGCGGTCCTCCGACCAGTAGCGCCGAAAGTGAGTCCAGCGCTCATGCGGCGGCAGGCTCTCGATCGGATCGACGGCGAAATCCTCCAGCAGCGGCTCGATGCCGCTGTCGCCCTCGTCGACCGGCGCCGCCAGCGGCCCGAGCCCGATGCGGTAGCCATTGAGATCGCCGAGGATCGCCCAGTTCGCCTCGCGCCAGCCCGGCCCGAACCAGTCCTTGACGATTGTCTTCACCGCCAGCGCCTCGGCCCGGCGGATCGGCAGGGTCACCTGCCGGCCATCGTCGCGGCCATTGTTCATCGACTTGAAATGGCAGCCGAACAGGGCAAGCCGCCGGTCGTCGAAATCGAGCTCGACCGCGAGGCAATCGCGGGCGAAGACCTTGTCGCGCGGATTGATGCCGAAGGCGGCGATCTCGGGTGAGAACGCCTCCGCATCCGCAAAGCTCATGCCCTTGTAGGAGCGCACGGTGACCTGCGGCGGCTTCACCAGATCGCGCCTTGCGGCGAAGCCGATGTCGATATTGCGCCGGTCATTGCCGTCAAGCAGCGTGAAATGGCCGTAGCGATGGTCGGCGATGCGGTGGACGTAATTGGCGAAGAAGGCCTGCAGGCTGGCGAGCGAGTCGACCTCCTGCAGCATCCAGAGATCGGCATTGGCCTCGGCGATGGCGAGGGCCGTCATCTGGCGCTTGTCGTCCTCGAGCGCGACCGCAAGCGAGCGCTCGACCGCGTCGCGCTCATCGGCGCGCGGGAAATGGAACAGCGACATCGCCGCCGCCGTCTCGGTCCGCCCGCCGGGCTCGAAGCGATGGCGCGTCAGCAGGTTCTCGACGTTGAAGGTGCCGAGGCGCAGCTTCATGCGCGTCAGACCGCCTCGGGCGCGAAGAGCTGCGAGGGCGTGACGAACTCGTCCTGCGCCGCCACCGTCAGGATCTCGCGCGAGCCGGCCTCCTTGGTCCGCTTCAGCAGCCCGTAGATCGAGGAAGCCGCCTTGCCGAGCGCGCTCGCGGCCGAGCCGTCGCGCAGATAATGGACGAAGAACAGTGCCGCGATCGCATCGCCCGCGCCATTGATGTTGATGTCGATCTTCGGCGTGCGCACGCGGTAGGTGCCCTGCCCATCCGCCGCCATCAGGTCGATCGAATCCGCCGGCGTCTCATTGGTGATCAGCGAGGTCACCAGCACGACCTTCGGCCCGGCATCGCGCAGCGCCTCAACGGCACGATGGGCGTCGGCCAGCGTCTTCACCTCGACATCGGTGAGCAATTCCAGCTCGAACTGGTTCGGCGTGACAATGTCGGCGGCCGGCACCGCCTGCTCGCGCATGAATTCCGGGATGCCCGGCCGCACGAAGACGCCGCGGCCGACATCGCCGATCACCGGATCGCAGCAATACATCGCCTTGGGATTGGCCTCGCGCACCCTGGCAACCGCCGAGAGGATGGCGTGGCCGATATCGGCCGAACCCATATAGCCCGAGAGCACGCCATCGCATTTGGCGAGCACACCGCGCTCGCCGATGCCCGCCATCAGCTCATCGATCGTCGCGCCGTCGAAGACCTGCCCCTTCCAGGCGCCGTAGCCGGTATGGTTCGAGAACTGCACCGTGTGGATCGGCCAGACGTCGACGCCGAGGCGCTGCATCGGGAACACAGCCGAGGCATTGCCGACATGGCCATAGGCGACATGGGACTGGATCGAGAGGATGTTCATGAGCGGCAGGCCAGCCTTCGACGACACGACGCCGCGAACCTAGCGGCTGGCGGAGCCCGCGCCAATCGAAAGCGGTGATGGAAGCGATCAGCCCTGGCGCTATGGGCTCGACAAGCGCGCGACGGCAGCCGTGTCGGTGAACTGGGTGAGGCTCTTCAGTTTGCCATCGGCGATGGTGAAGATGTCCATGATTTCGAACGCAGCGCTGCGTCCGGTCGGCTTGCACTCGACATTGGCTCGCCAGTGCAGTGTCGCCTTGTCGCCGTCGACCGTCAGCGCCAGCTCCTCGATGTCGCTGAAGACATAGGTCGCGATCAGCCCGGCCATCTGCTCGCGCACGGCCGCCTGCCCCTCGGGCTGCACGAAGACCGCGGCAACCTGCGGCCCACCGGCCAGCCGATAGCTGCAATCGGGGTGCATATAGCCCATCAGGGCATCGAGGTCGCCGCGGTGGCGGGCGGCATAGGCGTCCCGGATCAAGGCTTCGACGGCCGCACGATCGGTCATGGCGCCTCTCCTAGCGTCAACCGGCACTCTCGCGCCGCGACGACTGCAAGTCCAGCGTGCCGTCGATCAGGCCGGCGAGCCCACGAGGTAAGGAACGCTGCCGATGACGATGGCAAGCTGGATCGCATTGCACGCCATGCCGCCATAGTGCAGCCGACGGAGCCGGCGGCCGACATCGGCAGGCCACGCATCGATCTGGGCGTCCATCTGCGACAGGAGCCAGCGACGCACCATCAGCGTGGAAGCCAGGACGCCGATGCCAATGACGAAACTCCACCGACCGGTCAGGGCAAAAACCACGGTTCCGATCGTGGCCGTAGTGGTCAGCACCATGAAATAGCCACTGAACATCATGCGCAGAAGCTTGGCGACCGGGGGAATGTCGAGTTTCACGAACAGGAAGCCTGGGGCCGCGAGCAGAAGATAACCCATCGGCAGGATCAGGATGACGATGGCGAACAAGGCAGCAGGGTTCGGCATCATGCGGGCACCTCTAGCCTTCCCTGCCGGAAAGGCCCTCCAGCAGACGCCATCAAAATATTCATCCGCCTGCAATTGCAAACAATTGAACTTTAGGCGGACATAAAATGAGCCGACCGCCGGACGAATACGCTGCATCGCCTTCGAAGAATCACTTCCCCTCGCCACCTGCCAGAATCCGCAGCGAATTGAGGTCGAGAAGCACACCTAATGTCTAATTGCAAGAAGCTCAATTCTTCAGAAAATCAACATGCAGCAAAATATACCCGCCACGGATCGAGCCGAAGAAGCGGCATCATCATAGGCAAGACAAGCAATCGAACAGCGGAGGAGACAAATGGGTCGTTTTCCTTGGCCTTGGCAGCGACGAAACAAAAATACCCCCCTGGACAACGCAGAATTGTCCTCCAAACAGCCCGAGCGCGACGATCGGCGTCGCGTGCTCCAGGCGCTCTCCGCGATGGTCGGTGGCGGCGCCCTGGCGGCGATGTCACCACCGGTCGAAGCGAAGGATTCGAGCGAGCTGCCGCCCCCGAAACGGGCGCTGACCGGCCGCGACGCCACCGGAAAGTCGGTGTTCAAGTCCTTCGACGTCACGCCCAAGGTCGTGGAGATCGACTCGAACCCCGGGCTGACCTTCTACGAGCTCTATATCACCGAGGGCGTGCCACAGCTGACCGGCCAGGAACCCGACCCGATGCTGAAGGGCACGGTCGCCTTTCCCGGCCCTGGCGGCACGATGTTCCGCCTGATCTCCTATCCGCCGAAGCGGCCCGAGGGCTGGAAGCCGCCGGCCGGCGTGACCTTCAAGAGCGCGCTGGAGGAAATGTCGGAGAAGGTCCCGCGCATGGGCGACCATTTCGATCTCAGCGCCCCGGGCATGCACACCTCCGACACGATCGACTACGGTGTCGTGGTTCGCGGCGAGATGACGCTGGAGCTGGATGACGGACAAATTGTCCATCTGCGCCAGGGCGACTGCATCGTGCAGAACGGTACCCGGCACCGCTGGCGCAATCCGCTGCCGGAGCCCTGCCTGATGGCCTTCATCTCGGTCGGCGGGAAGCGAAGCTAGCGCGTTCTCCTTCTCCCCAACCCATCTCTCGCTTGCCCGAGATGGGTACTTTTGGATGCGCATGTCGGCAACATCCGACATGCGGCGGGAGAAGAGCCCGGCAGGGAGATGAGGGCGACGTGGCTGGATAAAACGAGAAAGGGCCGCTGACGCGGCCCTTCGCTCATCCGTCAGCGCTTCGCGCTGCCCCCTTCTCCCCCTGAGGGGAGAAGGGGGCCCGTCGCGACTACGACCCCGCCGCCGCCTTCTTCGCAAACGTATCGATGAAGGTCTTGCTCAGATCGACATTCGAATTCGTCAGCTCGGGGTCGAGCAGCTTGAGCGAGTCGTACATGCTCTTCATGCCGTCGGCGGTCGGGATGCCGGTGCGCGAATAGCTCTCCTGCGAGTTCTTCACCGCAGTCAGATAGAGTGGCTTGTCGCCGAGATGGTATTCCGCCGGGACGAGATCGGCGACATCCTCGGGCTTCGCCGTCTCCAGCCATTTCAGCGACTTCATCAGCGCGTTGACGAGCTTCTGCGTCGTCACCGGGTTCTTCTCGGCGAAATCGTTCTTGAGATAGAGCACCGCCGCCGGGTTCGAGCCGCCGAACAGCGCCTTGGTACCGGCCTCCGTGCGGGTGTCGATCAGCGAGACGATGTCGCCGTCGGCTTCCAGCTTCGAGGTGACGGGGTCGAGATGCGAGATCACGTCGACCTGCTTCTGCTTGATCGCCGCGACCGCGCTGGCGCCGGCGCCGACACCGATGATCGCGGCGTCGCTCGCCTTCAGCCCGGCCTTGACCATGGCGTATTGCGCGGTCAGCGCCGTCGAGGAGCCGGGCGCGGTGACGCCGATCTTCAGGCCTTTGAAGTCGGCGGCGGATTTCACCTTGTCGGCAAGGTCCTTGCGCACCGCAATCGTGATCGCCGGGAAGCGCCCGAGCTCGATCACCGCGCGGATGTCCTGGCCCTTGGCCTGCATGCGGATGGTGTGTTCATAGGCGCCGGTGACGACGTCGACCGAACCGCCGACAAGCGCCTGCAGCGACTTGGCGCCGCCGCCGAAATCATTGATCTCGACGTCTAGTCCCTGATCCTTGAAGAAGCCCTTCTTCTCCGCGACGGTCAGCGGGAGGTAGTAGAGCAGCTGCTTGCCACCGACGCCGAGCGTCAGTTTCGGCTTCTCCGCGTTCTGCGCGAAGGCCGGCGAGACGCCGAGCGCCGAGGTGAAGGCGAGCGCAGCGAGCGCCGCGCGGCGAGTGAAAACCATGGATTTTCCTCCGGTTGAGTGATGACGCGCTTCGAAAAGGCGCGATTTCGCGACGAAGATAGGCGCATTGCTGCAAGCGGGGCAAGCGCAAGCAAGCCGCTGCGCGGTGTACGAAGCCGGGATCGATTGCCGCGGAAGCGACAGGAAAGATTCAAGGCTTGTTAAAGCCGTCCTTCCACACTGGCTGGATGCGCTGTCTCCCGACAGCGCCTCGACGACGGCTTTCGACCAGAACGGACGAAACAGGAGACGGTCATGGTGGACGCAGTAGCGGCCCGGACTGCGCCTTCCCCATATGAGCTTCCACATAGCACGCCGTCAGCGGGCATGCCGGGTCCTGACAGGGCAAGCTCTCCGCCTGCCGCCACGGAGCCGTCGGCATCTGATCGGAACGATGCCGTCATCCTCGACCTGTCCGATCAGGCTCGCACCGCTCTGACGCAGGCAAGCGCCGGGTCGAGCGATCCGGCCGAGCCGAGCTGGGTCGAAAAGCGCTTCAAGCTGATGACGGAATACACGGCGCTTCAGCAGGAGCTCGTCTGGCTCAGCGACCGCACGATGGCCCATGCGCTCGACGAGATGTTCCAGGGAGCCGCCGCGTCGCAGGACGAGACCGGCGCAGCCGACAAACGGGAACAGTTCGATCGCGACATGCAGCGGCGCGAGGAGCTGATGCCGCGCTATGCCGAGCTGATACGCCTGCTCGGAGCCTCGCCGGGCCAAAAGAGCGCGGACGAATCGAGCTAGCGGAACACGCGGCTCGCATAGAGCGCGATGGCGAAGCAGGCGAGCGCGACACCGAGCAGGATCCAGTTCGTTCCGGTCGGGTTTTCGAGAGCCGCATTCGAGGGATCCTGCGGATCGTAGTGGACCTCGACCGGAGCGCCGGCCGGATAGCGGTCGACGATGCCCTGCGCCAGGCTCTCCGACCCCGATACCTCCAGCCCGAGCTTCACCTGCCGGCTGTGCAGGCGGTTGCCGTCGACCGAATAAGCGAACTCGACGATCGGGATGTAAGTGGTGCGTGTCCTGCCGTTCTCGGTCGAATGGCGCTGCTCGACGATGCTGGAGACGATCTCGCCCTGCGTGACCGGCCATGTATTGGCGCGGGCGAGATAGCGCCGGTGCCCGACGAAGAATAGCAACGCCGCAGCGCCGAACAGGCCGGCGAACAGCATCACCGGGACATCGGCATCCGGCATGCGCATCTTGAGGATTTCAGCCCCTTGGGTACCTACCCAGTAGAGCCCCCAGACGAGTAGCATGACGACGAGCAGGGCCAGGCCGCAGCCTTTGACCGCTCCCTTCGGCGCCTCACGCTCGAGGACACAGTCGCTGGGGTCGGCGGGATCGTAATAGACGGTCACGCTCGTACCGGCCGGATAGCGCGCCAGCGCCTCTTCGGCATATTTGCCGCTGATGTCGCCGAGGCTGACCCGCGTGCCCTGATAGGTCACCCCGCCGACCAAGAAGGAATAGGTCACAGCGGGCACGTTGACCACGGTTCCGATCTCGTTGCCCGCAGGCGGCCGCCGCACCGCCATCTGCGAGCGGATGACGCGCCCTTGCGCCTGAGCCCAACCCTTGGCGCGCCGTACCTTGAGCACGGCGTTGAGGATCATCGCGCCGACCATCACCATCATAGGCAGCGCGATCAGCGCGATATTGCCCATGGTCGTTCCGGCGAAGGGCAGCCGCTCGACCCAGCTCTCCGGCAGCACCTCCGCGATCACGAAAATCAACGCGAGCGAAGCAACCACAGCGATCACCGCCCAGGTCGGCGGCTCGCCTCTGGCCTCGGCCGCCTTGGCAGGCGAAGCCTGGCGCTGCCAGTCCAGCTTGCCGCGCCACGTCTTGTCGCCGCCGAGATAGGCGAGCAGAATCTTCCTCAGCGTCGCAGCATCGACCGTCTCGGCGGCATCGAACCGGGCCTTGCCCGAGTGATAGGCCAGCCGGAAGCGGCCGCCGTCCCGCTCCGCTTCGACATAGCCCTCATCGTCGGAGAGGTTGATGAACCAGTCGGGATCGTCGCCGCGCTGGTCGATGGCGCGGATGATGTCCTCCCGCGTCGGGTCGGCGGTGATGCGATCGCAGACGTCGAGTTCCATGATCGCCCCCCGATGATGGAAGGGCGAGCATGGCGCGCATTCACGCCCGGAGGCAAGCGAAGCTTACGTTACGTCGTTGTCGTTGAGCTCTGCCCCGGCCGCCAGACCAGCAGCCGGTTCTCGACCAGCGTCACGATCGAGTCGATCAGGATCACGAAGATCGCCAGGATCAGCATGCCCGAGAACACGCCGGTGACGTCGAAGACGCTCTCGGCCTCGTGGATCTTGTAGCCGAGCCCGGCCGAGGAGCCGAGATATTCGCCCACGACCGCACCGACCAGCGCGAAGCCGACCGAGGTGTGCAGCGACGAGAACATCCAGGTCAGCGCCGACGGCCAGTAGACATGACGGAAGAGCTGGCGCTCGTTCATCCCGAGCATGCGGGCATTGGCCAGTACGGTCGGCGAGACCTCGCGCACGCCCTGGTAGACGTTGAAGAAGACGATGAAGAACACCAGCGTGAAGCCGAGCGCCACCTTCGACCAGATGCCGAGGCCGAACCAGAGCGCGAAGATCGGCGCCAGCACCACGCGCGGCAGGGCGTTCGCCGCCTTGATATAAGGGTCGAACACCGCCGCCAGCAGCGCGTTCCGGGCAAAGGCGAAGCCGAAGAAGATGCCGGCGGCCGAGCCGATCACGAAGGCGAGCACGGTCTCGGTCAGGGTGATGCCGAGATGCCAGTAGATGTCGGCGCCGGTGAGCTGCTTCCAGGTCCGGGCGAGCACATCGGCCGGCGTCGAGAAGAAGAACTGCGTCGTCTTGATGTCGCCGAACAGGCTGGTGGTGGTGACGACATGCCAGATCGCCAGGAACACGACCATGACCAGGACCTGCAGGCCGATGAGCTTGACGCGGTTCATGACGCGGCTCCTTCGACCAGTTCCTTGCCCTCGCCCATGGCATAGGCCTTCTGCACCTCGACCCGGAGCGAGGCCCAGATGTCGCGGTGGATCTCGTGGAAGGCCTTTTCCAGCCTGATCTCGGCGATGTCGCGCGGCCGGGCCAGCGGCACCTTGTAGTCGGCGACGATCCCGGCGGCCGGCCCCGCCGTCATCACCACCACCCGGTCGGAGAGCGCGATCGCTTCCTCGAGGTCGTGCGTGACGAAGATCAGCGCCTTGCGGTCGCGGCTCCAGAGATCGAGCAGGAGATTGCCCATGATCTGCCGGGTCTGCGCGTCGAGCGGCCCGAAGGGCTCGTCCATCAGGAGGATCTCGGGATCGCGGATCAGCATCTGCGCCAGCGCCACGCGCTTGCGCTGGCCGCCGGAGAGCATGTGCGGATAGCGCTCGACGAAGGCGCGCAAGCCGACGCGCCCGAGCCAGTCGCGCGCCCGCTTGTCGGCCTCGGCATCGGAGACACCCATCGGCTCCAGCGCGACCTTGACGTTGTCGAACGCCGTCTTCCACGGCATCAGCGCATCCTGCTGGAAGAGGTAGCCGGCACGGCGGTTGAGGCCCGAAAGCGGCTGGCCAAAGATCGCAACCTTGCCGGCCGACGGCGTCAGCAAACCGGCGGCGGCGTTGAGCAAGGTCGACTTGCCGCAGCCGGTCGGCCCGACCACCGAGACGAACTCGCCCGGCGCCACCGAAAGGTCTATGCCCTTCACCGCCTGGTAGCGGCTGCCGCCCTTGAGATGGAAGGTGATGTCGATGCCAGCGAGCCTGACCGCCGGCTGTTCCGCTGCCGTCCCCGCATCGCCGGGGCGGCTGACCTTGGACTCCATGGGTATCCCGTCCCCTGCCGTCGGCGCCATCCGGCACGCGCGGCTTATTTCCGTTCGGGGCGACACTAGGCGATCGGATCGCGAAGGCAACCCGCCCGCGTCATCCGGTCTCGCGGACCCGCTAATCGGTAGCGAAAAGTCGACGCTTCTGCTCTATCGCTCCCGATATCGTTGTTCACCGCCCTCAAGGAGAATCGCCGGCCCATGCCCCCGTTCGAGCAATGGATGCACGAGCTTGTCGCGTTCATGCGCGTCAACCAGTACTGGGCCGCACCGATCGTCTTCCTCATCGCCTTCGCCGAATGCGTCGCGATCCTGTCCTGGCTGGTGCCGGCGACAGTGTTCTTCACCGCCTTCGGTGCCATCGCCGGCGCGTCCGGACTCAACCTCGTGCCGCTCTCGCTCGCAGCGGCGCTCGGCGCCGCCTCCGGCTTCTGGATTTCATACTGGGTGGGCCTCGTCCTCGGCCCGCGCGTCAACGACCACTGGCCACTGCGCAACAATCCGGCCCTGCTCCAGCGCGGCCACGACTTCTTCGAGAAATGGGGTGTGCTCGGCGTTGCCATCGGCCACTTCTTCGGGCCGATCCGGGCAGTGATCGCGCTTGTCGCCGGCATCGTGAAAATGCCGTTCTGGCCCTTTCAGATCGCGAACTTCGCGGCGTCCTTCGCTTGGGGCTTCGGCCTGATCTACGGCGCCGGGCGCTTCTCCGAATACATGATGCAATTTACCGGCAAATAGCCCCCGCCAATCGCGGCGAAAACCCGGCGAAAAGCAAAACGCCAGCTGAACGCTCGCCTCAGATCGCGTTCAGGCCCGCCGGCCGAAAGTCCAGCCATCGCGCCTGGACCGGATCCTTCCGGTTCGCAACCGGCGCGGCGGCGCGGATGGCCCGGCATCCACGCAGTTCAGCTCCCCCGGGCAGGACTTATGGGAGTCCACGCCATGACGATGTCTCGTTTCGCTATCGGTCTCGCCGCGCTCGCTCTCGCCGCCGGCCCGGCCCTCGCACAGACCGCGACCCAGCCCACCACCCCGGCCAAGCCGGCTGCGCCCGTGACCACGCCCGCCGCACCGGCTGCCCCGACCGCCAAGCCGGCCGCGCCGACCACTCAGGCCCAGACCAAGAAGGTCAACATCAACACCGCCAGCGCCGCCGAGCTCGAGCAGCTCAAGGGCATCGGCGAGGCCCGCTCCAAAAAGATCATCGAGGAGCGCGGCAAGGCCAAGTTCAAGAACTTCGACGATCTGGTGAAGCGCAGCGTGCTGCCCTCCAACGTCGAGGCCGACATCAAGGATCACGTCACCTTCTGATCCCGCTCATACAAAAGGAGCCGGCCGCTTTCGCGGCCGGCTCTGTCGTTTCAGGACAGGCTAGATTCCATCGCCCTGCGCCTGCGAGGCGTCGGCCTCCCGCAGCGCCTGAGCGCAGTCGTCGCAGCAGACCTCGACGGTGTTGCCGCCAATCGTGACCTTGATCGGGCTCTCGTCGAGCTCACAATCGCAAGCTGCGCAGGTTCCACTCATGGCCTTCCTCCTTCTCGGGGGCCGCTCATTCGGCCGCCCTGAGAAAGACCACCCGGCCGCCCGCGGCGCTGTCGGATTCTTTAGCAATCCGCTCCGGCCGGGTCGGCGCGCCCGCGCTCAGGCCACGCAGGACCTCGTCGACGCTTTCCCCGCTCGCAAGGCCGCGCCGCTCCTCGGCGCGCAAAGAGATGATCGCGGTCGGGTCGCCAAAGAACGGCGCCGCCGTCGCATCCCGCAGATCGCTGTCGCGCAAGCCGAGATCGCGCAGATCGCGCTCGCTCATGTCGCAGAGGGTGCGGTAGTCGCGGCGTGACTGCAGCCAGTGGTCAAGCGCGCCGAGAAGCCGGCCAAGCATGTCGAACATCGCGAGCACAGGCTTGGCCGATCCGATGATGAAGCTGATCATGACCTGTCTCCGTCGTTGTGAGACGGAAGAGAACGCCTTTCGGCTGACAGCTGCTGTCAGAATCTTTCGCGTTCAGTGACAGCTTCTGTCAGCGGAGTTTGAGCGAGCGCTGGAACTCCGCCGGCGTGCGGCCATAGGCCTGCCTGAAGGCAGCGCTGAAATGGCTGTGGCTGGAGAAACCGAGCTCGAGCCCGAGCTGGGTCAGGTCGTCATAATCGCCGAGCAGGTCGAGCGCCCGCGCCAGCCGCAGGCGCAATTGATAGCGGTAGAGCGGCACGGCCTCGACCTGGGCGAAGACCTGCGTGAGATAGACCGGCGAGACCCCGACTTCGCTTGCGATCTCGGCCAGCGTCCAGCGCCGGGCGAGATCGGAGGCCATCACCAGCTTCGCCCGGTCGACCAGCTTGCGCCGCCCGTGCGAGGCGCCGGCGGCATGCGAGGTGCGCTCTCCGAGCGCTCGCCGCACCAGGGTAAGCGCCAGCGTCTCCGCTTCGAGCAGCTCGGCGACGCCGCGCTGCAGGCTGTGCCGCAGCAGGGCGACGAGCGCCTGCGCGCGCGGATCGACCCGGCGGCGCTGCATCAGGAAGGAGGTCGTGCCCCTCTGCAGCAGCTCGGCCGGCGCGAGTTCGTGCAGGGTGTCTTCGCTCAGGCGCAGGTCGAGGCAGGCATCGCCGCCCACAACCGGGTGGCTGACCTGATAGGCCTCATGCGGATTGAAGAACAGCACCTGGTTGCTCTCCGCGACCGCGTCGTCGCGCCCGACATGGCGAACGAAGATACCGCGATAGGGAAAGACCAGATGGGTGGCGTGCGCGCACTCCTCGTCGCTGCGATGCCGGCACTCGCCGGAGCAGACGACATCGCGGACCAGCACGATCTCGCTGTCGAGCAGCTTGCTCACCGAGAATTGCGACATCGCTGCCTTCCGCGACGCACTCAAAGAAAGAGCCGGCCCGATCGACCTGACCGGGCCGGCTTTTGCGCCGCGATGGCCTACAGCAAGCCGAGGACGATCATTGTCAGCAGGGCGAACGAGGCGCCCAGCGCCAGATGCGCGAACTTGAACTGAAACCACTGGGACGCAGGCATCGATCGGATCGGTGTCATCATCGCCTCCATCTGTTCAGCTTGAAATTGCTTCGTTGGAAAACGTCTTTCGTCTCGGGTGGCTCGAAGCTGTCGGCTCAGTAGGCCCACATCTCGGCCAGTCCCCAGCCGACCACCGCGAGCGCGAGGCCAGCGACCAGGACGACCAGCACCGGCCGGTCGAGGAAGCCCTGCCGCGCCTCCACCGGGGTCTCGACCGCCGGGTCGGCATCAGTGTGGATGTCGGCCCGCATCGGCGGGATCGGCTCGCCACCCTTCTCCGGAATGCGCGCCTCGCGTTCTCTCACGTCGTCCTGCATGACGACCTCCACTCGCTCTGAGCCGTCAGCCTCCGACGGCGCGCAGCAGCACGCTCGCCAGCAGCGTCACGGCGAGAAAACCGCCCAGCAGCAGGATCGGGAGCTGATCGTCCCATGATGCCGGCCTGGCGACATCGACCAGCCCGTGACGGGCATGGCGCTGGTGCAGCCGCTCGATCGCCCTGTGCTTCAGTTCGTCCTGGCCGGTCATCGCACGCTCCTGCTTCTGTCGACTGGAGCATCAACGCCTGCTGCGAGAAGCGGTTCCCGAGATGGGGCCCTTCAACGCGAAACGGGCGCCCTTTCGAGCGCCCGTTCCCTTGATTTTCAAGCAATTGCAAGCGTTTCCGGAATCACCTTCGCACAGCGTTGAATCTGCGTGCGAAGCCGGGGCCCTCGCCTCAGTTCTTGGTCTTGTCGACCAGAGCCTTGGCCTTGATCCACGGCATCATGTCGCGCAGCTTGGCGCCGACTTCCTCGATCGGGTGGGCGGCATAGCGGGCGCGGGTCGCCTTGAACGAGGTCTGGTTGACCTTGTTCTCCAGCATCCAGTCGCGGGTGAACTTGCCCGACTGGATGTCGCTGAGCACGCGCTTCATCTCGGCCTTGGTCTCGGCGGTGATGATGCGGGGGCCGGTGACGTACTCGCCGTATTCGGCAGTGTTCGAGATCGAGTAGTTCATGTTGGCGATGCCGCCCTCATAGATGAGGTCGACGATCAGCTTCACCTCGTGGAGGCACTCGAAATAGGCCATCTCGGGGGCGTAACCGGCCTCGGTCAGCGTCTCGTAGCCGGCCTTGATCAGCTCGACCAGGCCGCCGCAGAGCACGACCTGCTCGCCGAACAGGTCTGTCTCGCATTCTTCCTTGAAGGTGGTCTCGATGATGCCGGCGCGACCGCCGCCATTGGCCGAGGCATAGGAAAGGCCGAGGTCATGGGCGTTGCCGGTCGCGTCCTGGTGGATCGCGATCAGGGTCGGCACGCCGCCGCCGCGCTGATACTCGGAACGAACGGTGTGGCCGGGGCCCTTCGGCGCGACCATCAGAACGTCGAGGTCCTTGCGCGGCTCGATCAGGTTGAAGTGGACGTTGAGGCCGTGCGCGAACAGGAGAGCGGCGCCCTCCTTCATGTTGGCGTGCAACTCGTCGCGGTAGATGTCGCCCTGCAGCTCGTCGGGGGTCAGCATCATCATGATGTCGGAGACCTTGGCGGCCTCGGACGGGGTCATGACCTTGAAGCCGGCCTCTTCTGCCTTCTTGCGGGTGGCCGAGCCGGCCTTCAGGGCGATGATGATCTCCTTGACGCCGGAATCGCGCAGGTTGAGCGCATGGGCGTGGCCCTGCGAGCCATAGCCGACGATGCAGACCTTCTTGCCCTTGATCAGGTTGATGTCGGCGTCGCGATCGTAATAAACGCGCATTGGATGCGTCCTTCCTTGGGTTGAATTCTTGGCTTCAGGCTTTCGGTGCGGTGTTCTGCCGCCCGTGAAGTGCGAGGAACTGGTCGGTGGCACGCGCCGCGTCACGCTGGATCTCGGCCTTGCCGGAGGCGAGCGCATCGCCAAGCAGCAGCCTGATCTGAACATCGCGGCCAACCAGGCCGAAGAAGGTGCGGAACGCCGTCTCGGCGTCGTCGAAATCGAGCAGCCCGGCTGCACGACCGGCATCGAGGACCGGCTTCAACCGCTCGCCGATGGCAAAACGCCCATTCGCCAGCACGATGCCGCCGAGATTGCTCTTGCCCGAGGCAGCATGGCCGATGGCGGCGCGATTGAGCGCGATCGAGGTTTGGCTCGTGATCACGCTGAGCCAGTTCTCGGCGAAGTCCCGCAGGCTCTTGCGCAGCGTCGCCGCATCGAGCGCCTGGCGATCATAGTTGTCGGCACGGACCTTCGAAGCCTGCCACTGGACCGTCGCGGTCAGCAGGCCGTCGCGGTCGCCGAACCATTTGTACAACGTCTCCTTCGAGCAGCTCGCTCGCCGCGCCACCGCTGTCATGGTGAGCTGGTCGCCCTGCTCCACCATCAGCGCCAGCACGGCGTCGAGCACGGCCTGCTGCCGCTCGCTCAGCGCTTCGCCTTGGCTATGGGTCGCGATGTCGTTCATCGATCCGGAGAGTACCGTACGTTACGGTTCTGGCATCTACCGCACGGCTTGCCGGGGCGCAAGGGCGCTCTGGAGAAATTTCATCGCCCGCGTCGCGTCGGGGCAACTATATCTCTCTCCAACGGGCATGCCTGACCTGGAGCGACGAATGACCCAGCCTACCCCACCAGCCGCCGCCGAAGTCCTCGCCTTCTGGCGGCAGGCCGGTCCGGACAAATGGTTCGCCAAGGACGATGCCTTCGACGCCGAGATCGCCAGGCGCTTCCGGCCGCAGGTCGACGCCGCCGCCCGCGGCGAGCTTTCAGCCTGGGAGGAGACGCCGGAGGGCGTCTATGCGCTGCTGATCCTGCTCGACCAGTTCCCGCGCAATCTCAACCGCGGCTCGGCCCATGCCTTTGCCGCCGACCCGCTGGCGCGCGAAGTTGCCGGCCGAGCGATCGCGCGCGGCTTCGACGAAGCCTTCGACAATCCCGAGCGGCGCTTCCTCTACATGCCGTTCATGCACTCCGAGGATCTCGCCGACCAGGAGCGCTGCGTCGCGCTGAGCGAGGCCTCCGGCGATGACGACTCGACCAAATGGGCGATCGTCCATCGCGACATCATCCGCGATTTCGGCCGCTTCCCGCATCGAAACGCCGTCCTCGGCCGGGAGAGCTCGGCCGAGGAGCAGCGTTTCCTCGATGATGGCGGCTTCAGCGGCTGATCAGCCCCCGCTCGCCTCGCGATGGGCCTTGGCGAGGTCCGCCAGGCTCTTGAAGTGGAAGTCGACATTCGGCCGGTTCGCCGGAACTTGCGTCGCGCCGCTGCCGGCCATGCCGAAGCGCCGGTCGATCCAGGCCCGCGCCAGCCCGGCCCGCTCGGCCGGGACATGGTCATGGAACAGGCTCTGCGCGGTGTGCAGGACGTCGCCAGGCTTCAGGCCGAGATCGGCCTCCAGATGCGCCAGCAGATGGGCGAAGTTGCGCGGATCGGGCTTGTAGGAGCCGATATCCTCGGCGGTGTAGATCGCATCGAAGGTGACGCCGAGTTTGCGATTGCTGGCGGCGAAGCTCGTGCGGTCGACATTGGAGAGGATCACCAGCCTGTAGTGCCGCTTGAGATAGGCCAGCGCCTCCGCCGAATCCGGGAAGGCCGGCCAGTCCGGCACCGAGCCACCGAAGCGCTCGTTCAGATCGGCGTGGATGTTGACGCCGAGATCCTTGGCCAGGCGGGCATGGACGGCAGCGAGCAGCGTCGAATAGCGCAGCGACGGTCCTGCCTCCTCCAGCTCGCTCTCGATCTTGCCGAAGCGCGCCAGCGCCTCCTCGCGGTCGAGCTTGAGCTGGCCGGCGCTGATCAGCGGCTGCAGCGCGTTCCAGATCCCGGTCTCCCAGTCGATCAGCGTGCCGTAGCAGTCGAAGGTCAGAACCTTGAAATCGGTGAGTTTCATGGCGAATGGTCCTCATGGATGCGGAGTCGCGTGGACCATAGCGAGCACCCGCTCCGCCGTGATGAGGCGAAGCTCCGAACGACTTGACCGAAGCTGCGCTTATCGGCTCCGGCCCGCGGCGCGGAACGCGGACGGCGTCAGGCCGAAGCGGCGCTTGAACTGCCGGTTGAAGGACGAGGCGTTCTGATAGCCGAGGCCATAGGCGATCTCGGAGATCGGCAGTGCCGTCGCGACCAGCTGCTCGGCGGCATCGTCGAACAGCCGGGTCAATTGCGCTTGCTTCGGCGACTGGCCTGTCGTCGCCCGGAACAAGGCATGGAACCGGCTCTGGCCTAGGCCCGCAGCCCTCGCCATCTCAACGATGCTGCCTGCCCCACCCTCGTGGGCGACATCGAGCACACGACCCTCCGCCCGCGACAATGGCCGAGGCGCGACGGTCGGCTGGATCAGCTGCAGCCCCGCCATGGCCATGCGAGCCGCATCGCTGGGCCGGCAGGCGCCGGCTTCGACCTCGGCACCGAGTTGGCGGAACATCCGCCACAGCCAGGGCTCGACCCGCGTCAGCGACGGGATGGGATCACGCAGCAGCGCCGGCTCGGTCCCGCCGGCGAAGGCGCCCGCCTCGACATCGAGGATCAGCATGCTGCAGTCCGCGGTCGGTTCGAAATCATGCTCATGCTCGCGCGGGATGATCGCGACGCACTGGCTCGAGACGACGCTGCAATGCCCTTCGACATCGAGCCGCATCGCGCCTTGCATCGGCAGCAGGATCTGGCTGTAGCCGTGGCGATGGCGGTCGCCGCCACGATAGCTGCGGAGTTCGAGCTGGATCGACATCATCCACTCATGCGCAAGAGATCATGCGGCCCATTTGCCGCCGATCGGCGCAGGCGATCAAGAGCCCTCAGCCGCCCGCCGCCTGCTGCGCCACGATCCGCTGCAGGAAGATCGCCGCGACCGTCAGCACGAAGCCGGCCCACCATAGCGGCGAGCGCAGGCTCTTGCCCGAGCCGAGCGGCTCGGCTTCGGCCTTGCCGGTCAGGCGCTGATAGATCGGCCAGGCGAAGCAGGCGAAGCCGATGGCGCCGAGGCCGAGCGAGATTTCATTCAGTCCGATAGTCACCGCTCCGCCCCCTCTCCGGCGAGGGCCGGCCGATCGCTTTCAGCAGCAATCGCGGGCTCCTTCAACCCCAGCCGCCGCAAGGGATCGCCGATCAGCCCGGAAACCAGCAGCGCCAGCATCCGGTCGATACCCGGCAAACGCGCCAATGGCGGCACCACCCGGTCGCGGATCAACGGCAGCATGGCGCTGTCCGATTGGTAGAACGGCGTGAACATCCGGCTCGCCGCCTGGTAGAGCCGGACATGCCAGCGCCGAAGCTGGGCGTAGCGACACAGCGCGGCATCGAGATCGCCGGCCTGATCGAGCGCCACCGCCAGCGCATAGGCGTCGAGAAGGGCCATGTTCGCCCCCTGCCCGAGTTGCGGGCTGGTCGAATGGGCGGCATCGCCGATGAAGGCGATCCGCCGGCCGTAAGGCAGCGGCAGCGTCTGGTGGCGATAGTTCGCGAAGGTCAGCTGCGCGGGATCGACGATATGCGCGAGCAATGGCGCGGTCGCCGGCCAGACCCGCTCGACCTCGGCTTTCCAGGACGGCAGCCCGGCGCTGCGCCAGGCGTCGAGCGCATCGCCCTTCAGGCTCCAGAACAATGCAGCCTGCGGCTCAGGTTCGCCGCCATGGCGCCCGATCGGCAATACGCCGACCATCACGCTGGCGCGGCGATAGCGCTGTTCGAGCGTATGGCGGTCGAAGCCGGTTCCGCCGAGCGGCACATTGACCCAGAGCGCGCCATAGCTCAGCGGGGTACGACTTACCGGGCGAGCGGCATGGCCGAGCAGGGCCGAGCGCGTACCCGATGCGTCAACGACGAGATCGAACGGACCGATCCGGCGCCCGGTTGCCGCAAGCAGCGAGACCTTGCCGTCAGCAGAAGCGTCTATGTCGCCGATCTCGACCCCGGTCTCGATCGCAACCGGCCGCTTCTGCACGGAAGCGAACAGCGTCTCGAACAGCGCCGCGCGGTGGATGCCGACGCCGAAGCGCTCCCGCTTCAGCGCGGCATAGCGCACATCGAGCACCACCGAGCCCGTGACGGCGTTCAGACCGAACAGCCGGTCGATCCGACTGCCGGTAGCGATCAATGGCGTGGCAAGACCGAGCTCGTCGAGGACCGCGAGCCCGCTCGGCTGCAGGATCAGGCCGGAGCCGAGCGGTTGCGGCTCGCTGAAGCGCTCGACCAGTGTGACGCTGTGGCCGGCCCGTTCGAGCAGCAGCGCGGCCGCCAGCCCGGCGGTCCCGCACCCGATGATCGCGATCGTAAGGTTGCGACTCATGCCGCAACCAATCTAGCGAGCTACATCGCCTCCGCGCCGCGGCTCATCGCCGCGATGCCGGTGCGCGACACCTCAGTCAGTCCGACCACCGTCATCAGCTTGATGAAGCGCTCGATCTCTTCGGTCGCGCCGGTGAGCTCGAAGATGAAGGAGGTCAGCGTCGCATCCAGCGTGCGCGCGCCGAAGGAGGCAGCAAGCCGCATCGCCTCGACGCGGTAGTCGCCTTTGCCGACGACCTTGACCAGGCAGAGCTCGCGCTCGACCGCCTCACCCTGCAAGGTGAGATCGACGACGCGATGGACCGGCACCAGCCGGTCGAGATGCGCCTTGATCTGGTCGATCACGTTCGCCGTGCCGGAGGTGACGACGGTGATGCGCGAGAGGTGCTTCTCGTGCTCGGTCTCCGAGACGGTGAGGCTCTCGATGTTGTAGCCGCGGCCGGAGAAAAGCCCGGCGATGCGGGCGAGAACCCCGGGCTCGTTGTCGACGATCACCGCCAAAGTGTGGCGAGCGATCGGCTGGGCGGTCGGGGCGCTGGGATAATGCGTCGTGTTCATGGCTGGGCTCGGCTTCGGCTGAGATTTGGGCGGAAATCGGTGAGAACGGGCTCGTCGACCTCGTCCACGGCTACGATCCAGGGCTCGGCCAGAGCGGCCTCGCGCCAGGCCTGAAAGCCGGTGGTGCCCTGTACGGCCGCGACATAGGCGGCGCTGACGGGATCGAGCGCGACCGAATAGGTGGTGAAGCGGGTGGTGACCGGCGCGAACATCGCATCTACCGCGCTGAACTCGCCGAACAGGAAGTCGCCGCCTGCCCCGAAGCGCTGGCGAGCATCGCGCCAGATTTCGGTGATGCGGGCGATGTCGGCCGCGACCGCTTCGCCGCGATCACGCGCCGGATGCACCCAGGCGAGGTTCATCGGGCAGGCGCCGCGCAAGGCGGAGAAGCTCGAATGCATCTCGGCTGAGATCGAGCGCGCCAGTGCCCGCGCCGCCTTGTCGCGCGGCCAGATCGGCAACTTGGGATGCGCCTCGGCGATGTACTCGATGATGGCGAGCGAATCCCAGACCGCAGTCGCCCCATCGACCAGCGAGGGAACCTTGCGGGCGGGCGTGTACTCGGCGACGGCGCGCTTCCAGTCCGGATCGTCCATGGTCGGCCCGAATGGAATCAGGATTTCCTGGAAGGGGATGCCGAACTGCTTGAGCACCAGCCAGGGCCGCAGCGACCAGGAGGAATGGGTCTTGTTGGCGATGATCAGCTTCATGGCGCGCTCCGTCCGTCGAAGGGAGCGCGGACGCTAGCGAGACGCGGAGCAGCGATCCCACGTCTTTTCGTGATCTCACTCATGATCTGAGGCGATCGGCTGGTCACGCCGCCTGCTCCATCGCCAGCGTGAAATCGAGCGCCGCCTCGACATGCAGCGCCGTGGTGTCGAAGGTCGGGATATCGAAATCAGCCTGCGAAACCAGGAGCCCAATCTCGGTGCAGCCGAGGATGACGCCGTCGGCGCCCTGCTCCCGCACCGCCTTGGCGACGACCTCCCGATAGCGCGCCTTCGAAGCCGGCAGCACCTGCCCACGGCAGAGCTCCTCATAGATGATGCGGTGGACGTCAGTCCGTTCCGCCTCGTCCGGCACCAGCGCCTCGACGCCGAAGGCTGCGAGGCGGTCGCGATAGAAGCGCTGCTCCATGGTAAAGCGCGTCGCCAATAGCAGCGGCTTGCGCGCCGCGGTCTTGCGGATCGCCTTGGCGGTGACGTCGGCGAGATGCAGGAAGGGCAGGTTCGTCGCCTGAGTGATGTGATCGGCGAGCTTGTGCATGGTGTTGGTGGCGAGAACGATGCAGACCGCTCCCCCCTGCTCGAGCCGACGCGCGCTCGACGCCATCGCCGCCCCAGCCCGGTCCCAGTCGCCCTTCGCCTGCATCTCGGCAATCGGCGAGAAGTCGACCGAGTGCAGCAGGACATCGGCCGAATGCAAACCGCCCTGGCGCGCCCGCACGCCCTCGTTCAGCAGCCGGTAATAGACCGCCGTCGATTCCCAGCTCATCCCGCCGATCAGGCCGATGGTCGCCATGTGGTCCCCCACTCAAATCTGCCGGGTCATCCCGGGCGAGCGCAGCTCGAACCGGGATCCATTCCTGAACGGTTCCGGCATGGGTCCCGGATCGGCGCCGCTTCGCGGCTTGTCCGGGATGACGGGAACCGAGTTTGGGCTCAGACGAGTTGCTTGCCCTTGGCGTCGATGATCTCGCCGGTATCGCCTTCGAAATCGGGCAGGATCATCTCGTTATGCGCCTTGCCCGACGGGATCATCGGGAAGCAGTTCTCTTCCTTCGCCACCAGGCAGTCGAAGATCACCGGACCCGGCGTCTCGATCATCTCCATGATGGCGCGGTCGAGATCGGCCGGGTCGGAGCAGCGGATGCCGTGCCCGCCATAAGCCTCCGCCAACTTGACGAAGTCCGGCAGCGAGGCCGAGTAGCTCTCCGAATAGCGCCCGCCATGCAGCAATTCCTGCCACTGGCGCACCATGCCCATGTACTCGTTGTTCAGGATGAAGATCTTGACCGGCAGCCGGTACTGCACCGCCGTCGACATCTCCTGGATGTTCATCAGGATCGAGGCCTCGCCGGCAACGTCGATGACGAGCGCCTTGGGATGCTTCATCTGCACGCCGACAGCCGCCGGCAGGCCGTAGCCCATCGTGCCGAGGCCACCCGAGGTCATCCAGCGATTCGGCTCCTGGAAATGCAGATACTGCGCCGCCCACATCTGGTGCTGGCCGACCTCGGTCGTGATGTAGGTGTCGCGATCCTTGGTCAGCGCATAGAGGCGCTCCAGCGCATATTGCGGCTTGATGATCGTGTCCGAGCCCTTGTAGGCGAGGCTCTTGCGCGCCCGCCAGGCGTCGATCTGCGTCCACCACGCGGTGAGCGCAGTCTTGTCGATCTGGGGGCTCGTCTCGCGCCAGATCCGGACCATGTCCTCGAGCACATGGGCGCAATCGCCGACGATGCCGATATCGACCTTGACCGTCTTGTTGATCGAGGACGGATCGATGTCGATGTGGATCTTCTTGGAGTGCGGCGAGAAGCCGTCGATACGCCCGGTGATGCGGTCGTCGAAGCGCGCACCGATGTTGATCATGACATCGCAGTCATGCATCGCGAGGTTCGCCTCGTAGGTGCCGTGCATGCCGAGCATGCCGAGCCACTGCTTGTCGGCCGCCGGGAAGGCACCCAGCCCCATCAGCGTCGAAGTGACCGGGTAGCCGGTCAGCCGCGCCAGCTCGCGCAGCAGCGCCGAGGCGTGCGGTCCGGCATTGATGACGCCGCCGCCAGTGTAGAACACCGGCTTCTTCGCCTTGGCGATCAGCTCGACCGCGGCCTTGATCTTGTTCAGGTCGCCCTTGACCACCGGCCGGTAGGTCTTGTGCTGGTTGTCGCGCGGGCGGCTATAGGCGCCGGTCGCGAACTGGATGTCCTTGGGGATGTCGATCACGACCGGGCCAGGCCGGCCATTGGCGGCGACATAGAAGGCCTCGTGCAGGACGCGCGGCAGGTCGGCGATGCTCTTCACCAGATAGTTGTGCTTGGTGCAGGAGCGGGTGATGCCGACCGTGTCGCATTCCTGGAAGGCGTCCGAGCCGATCAGATGCGTCGGGACCTGGCCGGTGATGACGACGAGCGGGATCGAATCCAGCAGCGCGTCGGTCAGGCCGGTGACGGCGTTGGTCGCGCCGGGGCCGGAAGTGACGAGAACGCAGCCGACCTTGCCCGGCGCCGAGCGGGCATAGCCCTCGGCGGCATGGACAGCGCCCTGCTCGTGCCGGACAAGCACGTGCTTGACCTTGTCCTGCTGGAAGATCGCGTCGTAGATCGGTAGCACGGCGCCGCCGGGATAGCCGAAGAGATGCTCCACGCCCTGGTCCTGGAGGGCGCGAACGACCATCTCGGCGCCGGTCATCATCTCGCTCATAACGGTCTCCTGCGGAGGTCTGTCTGTCGGTGTCGGTCGGAAAAAGGCAATAAAAAAGGCCCTCGGAGGGGCCTGGGCGTGCGCTGGCGTCGGGGACGCCCGGTTGTTAAACCGGCCCCTACCAGCGCACCTGTACGATAATAAGCTTGCGCATGTCGCAGCCCTGTCGAAACGAAAGTTGCCGGACGCTAAACGAGCAGCGCCGCACGGTCAAGCGGGATTAGAGCCGGCAAGCGAGGCGTCGTCGGCGCAGGCAGCGAATGCCACATCCAGCGCAGCCTCCGGCGCCACGGCGGTCCAGCCCTCCATCTGATGCCGGAACCAGGTCATCTGCCGCTTGGCATAGGCGCGGGTATCGGCCTTGCCGCGAGCCACCGCTTCCTCCAGCGAAACCCGGCCGTCGAGATAGGCGATCAGCCCGGGCACGCCATGGGCGCGCATCACCGGCAGCAGCGGATCAAGCTGGCGCTCACGCAGGGCCGCGACCTCGTCGAGCGCGCCTTCGCTCATCATCACATCGAAGCGGGCATCGATCCGGGCGCGAACCAGCTCGCGCTCCGGCGCAAGGAAAAGCTTCAGCAGCTCCTGCCCCGCCAAAGGCCCGGGCCGGCGCGCGCCCTGGAAAGCCGCCAGCGAGCGTCCGGTCGCTTCGAACACCTCGAGCGCCCGCATCACCCGCAGGCGGTCGCTCGGCCGCAGGCGCGCCGCCATCTCCGGATCCTTGCCGGCGAGCTCGGCGTGCAGTTCGTCGGTCTCGCGCGCTTCCGCTCGGGCCCGGAAGGCGATGCGGACCTCCTCCGGCACCGGCGGGATATCCGAGAGCCCCTCGGTCAGCGCCTTGAAATAGAGCCCGGTACCGCCGACCAGCACCGGCAGGGCGCCCTGCCCCGCCAACTCCCGCAGCAGCGTTGTAACTTCCGCCGCAAAGGCCGCCGCCGAATGGTTCACGGCGCCGTCGATATGGCCATAGAGACGGTGCGGTACCTCGCCCATCTCCGCCGGCGTCGGCCGGGCGGTGATGACATGGAGATCGCGATAGACCTGCATCGAGTCGGCATTGACCACGACACCACCGAACCGGCGCGCCAATTCGACGGCCAGCGCCGACTTGCCGCTCGCGGTCGGACCTGCGATGAGCACCGCGCTGTATCTCACCTGTTCTCCGGCTCCTTGATCATGCTCGTCGCCACCTTCGTCTCCGCCCATGGCCAGGCCCTGCTCGACGACGGCCTGCTCACCCGCCTGCGTGCCGCTGCGCCCGCCCCGGCCCGGACCGAACGGCTGGATGGCGAGATCGCGGCCGACCTCTTCGCGGAAGCGGGCGATGCGCGCAAGCTCGAAGCGACATTGCGCGAGGTGCTGGGCGGCGCTCCGGTCGACATCATCGTCCAGCCGGCCGCGACCCGCCGCAAGCGCCTGTTCCTCGCCGACATGGATTCCACCATGATCGGCCAGGAATGCATCGACGAGCTCGCCGCCTATGTCGGCCTTAAGGAGAAGGTCGCCGAGATCACCGAGCGCGCCATGCGGGGCGAGATCGAATTCGAGCCGGCGCTGCGCGAGCGTGTCGCCCTGCTGAAAGGCATCGCGCTCAACGTGGTCGACGAGATCATCGCCAGGAGCATCACGCTGACGCCCGGCGGCGATGCGCTGGTGCGCACCATGCGTGCCCATGGGGGGTATACCGCGCTGGTCTCGGGCGGCTTCACCGTCTTCACCGGCCCGATCAGCCGGACGATCGGCTTCCACGAGCACCGCTCCAATATCCTGCTGAGCGAAGGCTCCCTGCTCTCGGGGACGGTGGCGGAGCCGATCCTCGGCAAACAGGCCAAGCTCGATGCTCTCATCGAATTGCGCGCCCGCTTCGGACTGCCGGACGAGGCGACGCTCGCCGTCGGCGACGGCGCCAATGATCTCGCCATGCTGGACGAGGCCGGGCTCGGCGTCGCCTATCGCGCCAAGCCGGCGGTCGCGGCCGCGGCCGATGCCCGCCTCGACCATGCCGACCTCACCGCTTTGCTCTATGCCCAGGGCTATCGCGGCGACGAGATCGTCAGGGACTGACGCTCAGTCGACGATGAACAGCCGCGCTCCGTTCGGGGAGCGCGAGCGGTGCGGCTCGGCCTTGTCGGCGACCTGATAGCTCATCCCGGCGCGCAACCACATCACCCGGCCGTCGGCCAGCGTCGTCTCGAGCTCACCTTCGAGGCAGAGCAGAATATGCCCCTTCTCGCACCAATGGTCCGAGACATAGCCCGGCGAGTAGTCGACCATCCTGACGCGGATCGGATTGTCCGCCGGCCCGAAGCGGCACGTGCGCCAGGTCGCCCGCCCCTGCTCTCCTGCGAAATATTCAGGCTCGACGGTCGACCAGTCGGTCGTGCCGAAAGGGATGTCGCTCATGCGCATCGAGATATGGCTCCATCAGCCTGCCGGGTGTCAGCCACGAGGCTTGCCATGTGCGCGAGTGAGCGACCAGTGCAGAGCTCTGATCGTTTCGATGCGGCCCCGTGATGAAACAGCCCGTCTGCAGCTGGCCGGTCAGGTATGGATTTCTGCGGGCAGCCTGAACGAGCGGGGATCGAGCGGGCCGCGATCTGCCCAGTTCCTGAACTTCTCATCCTCGATGCCACGTCCTTGCGCCTTGAGGCCTCCGCCCGGCGCGCTCGGGATCAGCGGCGAGATCAACAGTCGGCAGGTCGGCTGCGGCTTGCAGCGCTCCGCCTCGCTCTGCTCGGGGATGACCGGAACGGCCCGAGCGGTTGGCTGCTGCGTCTTCTGGTCGCTCTCCTGGGCGAAGCCGGCCGTAGCCGACGCCAGCGTCAGCGCGATCGTGAGGGCGATCGTTTTCATGGTGCAGCTGCCTCTCTCGGCCGCGATGGCGGGATAGCGATAGAGATCGCGCGCAAGCCGAACACCACCGGCCGGGTGAAGACCTGGTCGAGCTGGGCCATGTCGCCGCTGCTGCGGCCATAACCGACGGAGGGCGCAGTCGTATCTCCAGCCGGTCGGTTGGCCGCTTGTCCCACTGCGATGGCCTGGCTCACGTCGCGCCCGCGCCTCTGCTTGATCTCGCGTGTCATGAACACCTGGCTGATCAGGCGCAGCTGCAACTTCACCTGGTAGGCGCCCTCGCGGGTAGCGAGCACGACGTCACCGACCGCATATGCCATCACCCGGCGAATTAACTCGTCGCGGCAATAAAGTCGCGTGGCTTCGGCTCCACACCATTCGTCCAGCCGACCCGCGGCGACTGGTGCCGAGAGCCCATAGGTTTCAGCCACCGGAATGCTCAGTTCCTCGATATCCGACTGGCTCTCGCCGAAGTCCAACGCCGTCCAGAAGGCGGACGCCTGACCGCCGCCCCGCAAGTTTCGCGTAATGGTGACTCCCGGGAACGCCGCCAGCGAAAGCCTGAGCCGGCCACCGCCATTCTCCGCCTCCTCGAGCTCCGATTGCCCCTTCGCCGGTTGTCCCGGCTTGGTCTCGGCCGTGGCGGCGAATACCGGCCGCCCCTTGGTCTCTTCAGCGATGTCGGCACGCAAGTCGATATGGCCGATCCGGACGCCACGCCCGAGCAACGGCCGGTCCTCCGCTCCCGCCACGACGGCCCAGACATCGCCGACCCTGATGTCTTCAGCCGGAGGGAACACCGGCGAGATACCGAGCCTGGCGATGCTGGCGTTCCAGACTTCGGCCAACTCGGTCTCGCTGAGATCGAGGCTACGATTGCTCAAGACCCGAAAGCCAACCACGAGCAGCATGGCCAGCGCGGCAAAGAACAAGGCAGGGCGGTAATAGCTGACAGCCCCGCCCCTCAACCGGGTAAACAGACCTGCCATGGCCGCCTTCGCACGGTCGAGCCATCCTCGCCAGTCGATTCCGAGCGGCATGGAACGCAATCCCGTATGGCGGGATAGACCCGGAAGAAGGCGTCGGCAGGCCCCACCTGACCTACCGTCAGCCCGCCGACTGAAGCACCAAGAGCAGGCGATTGCAACCGTCCCGTGCAAGCAAAAAAGCGCCCCTTGCGGGGCGCCTTTCGGTTCGTTGCAGAGCGTGCGCGGCGTCAGCTCATCGTCACCGCGACGAAGCGGACCTCGCCCTGCGCGTTCGAGACCAGCAGCAGGGCCGACTTCTTGCCCTCCTTCTTGAGGGCGTCGAGCCGCTTGGTGACGTCCTCCGGCGAGTTCACCGGCTCCTGGCCGACTTCGACCACCAGCTCGCCGACGAGGATGCGCTTGTCGGCGGCGTTGGAGTTGCTGTCTACCTTGGTGATGACGACGCCCTTCAGCCCGTCCTTGATCGAGTAGCGCTTGCGCAGCTCCTCGTTCTGGGCCGAGAACTCGAGGCCGAGCGCCGAGGCGGTCACAGGCTTGGCGGTCTCGGCCGACGGCTTGTTCGCCGAGGCCTGCTGGACCTTCTCGCCATCCTCGAGCCGGGCGAGCTTGACGGTCTTGGCGAGCTCCTTGCCCTTGCGCATCACCTGGATCGGCACGTCCTTGCCGACCGGCGTGCCGGCGACGATACGCGGCAGCTCGCGCGAATCCTTCACCTCCTTGCCGTCGAACTTGACGATCACGTCGCCGACTTCGAGGCCGGCCGGCTTGGCCGGGCCCTTCTCGTCGATGCCGGCGATCAGGGCGCCGCGGGCCGTGCCGAGGCCGAGCGCCTCGGCGGCGGCGTCATCGACGTTCTGGATGCGCACGCCGAGCCAGCCGCGGCGGGTCTCGCCGAACTCGCGCAGCTGGTCGACGACGTTGGTCGCCAGCGAGGACGGCACGGCAAAGCCGATGCCGACGGAGCCGCCGGTCGGCGACAGGATCGCCGTGTTGATGCCGATCACCTCGCCTGCCATGTTGAACAGCGGGCCGCCGGAATTGCCCTTGTTGATGGCGGCGTCGGTCTGGATATAGGTGTCGTAGGGCCCCTGGTTGATGTCGCGGTTGCGGGCCGAGACGATGCCCGACGAGACCGAGCCGCCGAGGCCGAACGGATTGCCGATCGCCATCACCGGATCGCCGATCCGCATCTTGTCGGAATCGCCGAACTTGACGAAGGGCAGCGGCTTGTCGTGCTTCACGCGCAGCAGGGCGAGGTCGACCTTGGTGTCCTTGCCGACGACCTCGGCCTTGAGGCGCAGGCCGTCGCTGAACACCACGGTGATCTCGTTAGCATCGCCGATGACGTGGTTGTTGGTCACGACGAGGCCGGAAGCGTCGACCACGAAGCCCGAGCCGGCCGATTGCGAGCGGCGCTGCTGCGGCGGCTGGTTCTGGTTCTGGCCCTGCTCGCCGCCGCGGCCGCGGCGGTTGAAGAACTCCTCGAACAGGTCGCCGAACGGGGTGTCGGGGCCGAGCTGCGGCAGTTGCGGCAGGTTGCGGCCGCGCGTCTCGCTGGTCGTCACCGCCGCGATGTTGACCACCGCCGGCATCACCCGCTCGGCGAGATCGGCCAGCGAGATCGTGGTGCCATGAGCCTGCGGCGCGGCCTGGACGTTGCCAGGCGCCGGCGTCGCCTGGGCGAAGGCGGGCACCGTCGCGAACGCCATGCCGGCGACTGTCGCGATGCGCGCCAGACGGTAGGCCTGGGAATGTGTGAATGCCATCGATGTCCTCATGATCATGATGATGTCGCGCCAAGAAACCGAGGTTGACGGGATCGCCTTGACGGCATTGCAGCGCAGCCGGAATCCGAACGCAACTTAAGAACGCCAAAATACGGCGGAAGGGCGACGCAAGATCGCGTCATATTGCCGTGATCGCTGGAAAATGATCCGGAGCCACGGGCCGGTTCCGCTTGGGACTCTCAGAGCCGGTTCCGGTCAATTCGCATCGCAAGCTGATCGGAAAACGGTCCTTCTGCAGTGAAAGACGGCTTCCCCGGCCAGCCTGATTCCCGTCAGCTGCGAACCAGCCAGACCATGCCGACTCCGACGATCGCCGAGACGATGCCGATCAGGCGCATCCGGTCGACTGGGGTCTCGGAGGCGCTGCGCAGCGCCTCCTTGGCGATCTCCGGGATCGACGCGAAGAGCAGTCCCTCGATGGCGAAAACCAGACCGAGCGCCGCGAGGAAATCTGTCATGCGCAGCGCTCGATCATGGACTCAGGGCTTCGGCGCTGCCGGCGTCGCCGGGGCCGCATCGGTTGCCGTGCCGGCGCGCTTGCCGGACGGATCGTTGAAGAAGCGGAAGAACGGCGAGTCGGGCGTCAGCAGCATGCGCGTATCGCCGGACTTCAGGCTCGCTTCGTAGGCCTGCATCGAGCGGTAGAAGGCGAAGAACTCCGGATCCTTGCCGAAGCCCTCGGCGAAGATGCGATTGCGCTCGCCCTCGCCCTGGCCGCGGATCTCGTCGGATTTCCGCTGCGCCTCGGCGACGATGATGATCGCGTCGCGCTCGGCCCGCGCCCGGATCTCCTGCGACTGCTGGCCGCCCAGCGCTCGCGCTTCCGCCGCCTCGCGCTGGCGCTCGGTCTGCATGCGCTGGAACACCGCCTGCGAGTTGGCCGCCGGCAGATCGACGCGCCGCAGCCGGACATCGACCACGGTCATGCCGAAGCGGCCGGCCTCGCGGTTCACGTCGTCGCGGATGCGATTCATCAGCCGCGAACGGTCGGTGCGGACCATTGCGGTGAAGCTCGCCTCGGCCAGGACCGAGCGGACGTTACCGTTGACGATCGAGGCGAGCTGCGAATTGGCGCGCGGGATGTTGTTGACCGCCTGATAGAAGCGCAGCGGATCGGAGATCCGGTACCGGGTGAAGGCGTCGACGACGAGCCGCTTCTGGTCGGATGCGATGATTTCCTGCGACGGCAGGTCGAGATCGAGGATACGATTGTCGAGCAGGACAACCTGCTCGAACGGTGCCGGCAGCTTGAGATAGAGCCCCGGCGCCGTGGCGACGGTGCGGACCGCGCCGAAACGCAGCACGATGGCGGAGTCGGTCTGCCGCACCACGAAGGTGCAGGTGTAGAACACGATCGCGACGATCGCGATGAGGGCCAGGAAGCCGGCGCGAAGGAAACCGCTCATCGCGTGCCCCCCTGCTGGTTCTGGCCGGCCGGCCGGCGCTGCTGGGGCTGGCCAAGCTCACCGAGTGGCAGATAGGGCACGACGCCGTTGCCGGAGCCGTTCTGGTCGAGGATCACCTTGTCCATGCCACCGAAGACACGTTCCATGGTTTCGAGGAAGAGCCGCTCGCGTGTGACCGCAGGGGCGTTCTTGTATTGCTCATAGACCGAGTTGAAGCGGCTGATCTGGCCGAGCGCCTCGTTGACCGTCTGGTCCTTGAAGGCTTCGGCCGACTGGACGAGCTGCGCCGCCCGGCCGCGCGATTCCGGCACGACGCGGTTGGCATAGGTCTCGGCCTCGTTGCGCAGGCGCTCCTGGTCGGCGCGGGCCGCCTGGACGTCGCGGAAGGCGTCGATGACCTGCTGCGGCGGGTCGACCTTCTGCAGCTGCACCAGCCGGATCTGCACGCCGGCACGGTAGGTGTTCAGCGTGTCCTGCATCAAATGACGCACTTCGGTCTCGATCGCGGCGCGATCGGTGGTCAGCACCGGCTGGATGTTGCGCCGGCCGATCACCTCGCGCATCGCGCTCTCGGCGACGGCCTTCACCGTGCCCGGCGGATCCTGGATATTGAAAACGTAGTTCTCCGGTGCGGCCGGATCGATCTGCCATTGCACGATCACGTCGATGTCGACGATGTTCTCGTCGCCGGTCAGCATCAGGCTTTCCTCGGCGACGTCGGTCTGGCGCGAGGTGCGCACCGATTCCACCGTGCGGAAGCCGACCTCGGTGGTGATGACGTTCGTCACCTGCGGCTTGATCACGCTGCCGATCGGATAGGGCCAGTTGTAGTTCAGGCCTTCGCCGGTCTTGCCGATATATTTGCCGAAGCGGAGATTGAGGCCGACCTCGTTCGGGCGGACGATGTACCAGCCCGTCATCAACCAGATGAAGATCAGGGCGAGGATGCCGATGATCAGGCCGCGCCCGCCGAGATTGCCGCCCGGCATGAAATCCCTGAGCCGGTCCTGACCGCGCCGGATGATCTCCTCGAGATCGGGCGGCGTGTTGCCGCCGGAAGGACCGCCGCCCCAGGGACCGCCGCCATTGCCGCCACCGCCGCCGCGCTGGCCCCAGGGACCACCGCCGCCGCCACTGCCGCCGCCGCTTCCCCCGCTCTGGTTACTCCAAGGCATACCTCAGCCGTTCCTCATTCTTCGCTTCGACCGTGCATAGCTGAACGGCAGAACGCTGTCAGCGCCTCGACGACGCAATGCGCGTTGAATTGGGCATCGGCCACGGATTCGTCAACGACGCAAGCTCCTTTGGTCGTAGACCCTTCGTCGCAGCCTCGCCCCGGCGGTTGAGCCAGGCCTCTGCGACGACCTATCAGGCCGCATTCCGCAAGGGACGCGCGCGTTCGACTCGCTCGCGCTGGCCGGGCGTGTTCATTACCATCCAAAGGTCGCTGCGCCGCTGCACGTTCAGCCAGAAATCCGGGCTGTTACCGAACACGCGCGCCAGGATCAGCGCAGTTGCCGCCGTCACGGCCCTGCGGTCGCCGCATAGTTCGTTAACGTGCTTGCGCGGGACCCCCATCGCCTCGGCGAGCGCGCCCTGCGTCAGACCCATCGGCTGCATGAATTCTTCCGTGAGAATCTCGCCGACCGTCGCCGGCTTGCGCTTGGTCGTCAGCATCGTCGCCTCGCTCTCATCGGTAACTGTGATCGTCCAGATAGATGCCGTCCGCCTCGCCGCGCTCGCCATCCCAGCGGAAGATCAACCGCCATTGCTGGTTGGCGCGGATCGAATGGAAACCAGCCAGATTGCCGCGCAATTTCTCGAAATGATTGCTGGGTGGTACGCGCAAATCCTGATCCGTGGCAGCGTCGTCGATCATCTGGAGCTTGCGAAACAAGCGGGTCTCGAATTCGGATGGAATATTCCGGGAATGGACATCCTCCACGAAAAAGGCCCGCAGCCACTCGTCGCGAAAGCCGATGATCATTCCGCCGCTCCAGCGAAGACCCTATGTACCACTCCATAGCCCAGCCGGCAAGAATCTGACGGAACGGCTAATCAGCTCCGCCGCTCCAGCGTCACGAAAGCGAAGGGAAACTCGTCGTCCGGGCCGGCGGGGCGCTCGCTGCGGGCGCTCTCTTGGAAAACCGAATGGTCGAAGGCCGGGAAGAGCGCATCGCCCTCCGGCCGGGCATGGACGAAGGTCAGCTCCAGCCGATCCGCGGCCGGCAGCGCCTGCGCATAGATCTCCCCGCCCCCCGCCACGATGACGGCGCGCGCGCCCATCGCCGCGCCGAGCTGCTGGGCCGTCGCCAGCGCCTGATCAAGCGTCGGCACGACATAGGCCCCATCCGGCTGGAAGCCCGGATCGCGCGAGAGCACGACGCTCTGGCGCCCCGGCAGCGGCTTGCCGATCGACTGGAAGGTCTTGCGGCCCATGATCATCGGGCAGCCCATGGTCACGTCGCGGAAGCGGCGCATATCGGTCCTGAGCCGCCAGATCAGCTGGTTGTCGCGGCCGATCACGCCATTGTCGGCGATCGCCGCGACCAGGACGACGGGAAGCTTCGCCACCGGCTCAGCTCCCGGCCGCGAGCTTGCGCAGCGCCTCGCCGTCAAGCCGCTTCACCGTCCATTCGCTCTGCGCCACCGCGCCGATCGAGCGGTAGAACACCCGCGAGGGCTCGTTCCAGTTCAGCACCCACCAGGCGAAACGCGATAAACCCTCGTCGACGCAGCGCTGGGCGAGACGCGCCATCAGCGCCTTGCCGATACCGCGGCCGCGCTGCTCGGGGCGGACATAAAGATCCTCGAGCCAGATGCCGTGGCGCCCGGTGAAGGTCGAATAGGTGTAGAACCAGATCGCGAAGCCGGCTGGCTCACCCTCCCATTCGGCGATGTCGCAGAACACCTTCGGCTCCGGGCCGAACAGGGCGGCAGCCATGTCCGCCTCGTTGGCCTCGACCTCGTGCAGCAGCTTCTCGTATTCGGCGAGCTCGCGGACGAAGCTGAGCACCAGCCCGGCTTCGTCGGGCCGCGCGGGGCGGATCGTCAGCGTCATGCGGCATCTCCGGCTCTGGCCACGCGACCGGTGGAATCGGTGCGAGCGAGCAGGCTTACATCACGACCGGCGCCCGTGCACATGGACAGCCCCGCCAACGTCAAGCCTCGGCGCCCTCCTCCGACCGGTGCCTGATCAGATAGGCTACTGCCCCGGCGCCCATCAGCGCGAGGCAGAACCAGGTCAGCGCATAGACCAGATGCGCATTGCGGAAGTTGACCTGGGTCATACCGCCTTGCGGTAGCGGGCCTGGCTCGGTGATGGCGTCCGCATCGACGAAATAGGGCGCGACCTCGCCCAACTTCTGCGCCTGCGCAATTGCGGCGGTGTCACGCGAATACCAGCGGCCGGCGGCAGGATCGTTGGCGCGCAGGAAGCCGCCGCCGGGCTCGCTCAGCCGCAGCAAGCCGACCACCCTCGCAGCCTCGCCGGCAACCCTGCGCCTGTCCTCCGGGGCGCGCTGTCCCTCCGGCACGAAGCCGCGATTGATCAGGACGGTGAAGCCGGCATCGGCCCGGAACGGCGCCATGACCCAGAAGCCGGGCCCGCGCTCGGTCACCGCCATCGCCAGCGTCTCCGGCCTGTCGAGATAGCGCCCCTGCAAGGCAACGCGGCGATACTCATCCGCCGCAGTCGTAATCCCGGCCCAGTCGGCCGGTCCGGGCGCCGCGACCGGCGGCGCCTGCAGGCGCGCCTCGACGCGGGCGATCAGGTCGAGCTTCCAGCTCAACCGCTGCATCTGCCAGACGCCGAGGCCGGCGCAGACCAGCGCCGTCAGGCACAGACCGGCGACGAAGATGGTTCGGGCGACGCCACTGCGCCGCTCGAGCGCATCAGGCGACACCGCCCTTGCCTCACATCCTGTGCATGTCGGGCATCATGTTGGCGTTGAGGTGGAACATCACCCAGAGCGAGCCGGCGAGCGCGATCGCCACGACGATGATCGTGAAGATCAGCGCCAGCATGGTCCAGCCACCCTCCGAGCGGCCGTTCATGTGCAGGAAATAGATCATGTGCACGACGATCTGCGCGGCAGCGAAGAGCATGACCACGATCGCTGTCAGCGTCGAATTGCCGAGCACGTCGTTCATGACGAGCCAGAACGGGATCGCGGTCAGGACGACGGAGAGCAGGAAGCCGGTGACGTAGCCGCGCAGGCTGCCATGCGGCACATGGTCGGCGCCGTGCTCGTCGTGATGGCCGGCATCATGGCCACCATGGGCCTCGGCCTGGTTCTGGCTAGCGCTCATTTCAGCACGCCCATCAGGTAGACGAAGGTGAAGACGCCGATCCAGACGACGTCGAGGAAGTGCCAGAACATGCTGAGGCACATCAGCCGGCGCCGATTGGCCTCGATCAGCCCGTGCTTCGAGACTTGCGTCATCAGCACTGCCAACCAGATCAGGCCGAAGGTCACGTGCAGCCCGTGCGTGCCGACCAGCGTGAAGAAGGAGGAGAGGAAGGCGCTGCGCATCGGCGTCGCGCCCTCATGGATCAGGTGGGCGAACTCGTAGAGCTCGATACCGAGGAAGGCGAGGCCGAACAGCGCGGTGACCACGAGCCAGCCCTGCATCGCCGCCTGCCGGCCCTTGTCCATCGCCAGCATGGCGAAGCCATAGGTGATCGAGGAGAACAGCAGCATCGCGGTGTTGACCGCCACCAGCTTCAGGTCGAACAGGTCGGCGCCGGAAGGCCCCGCCGCATAGTTGCGCCCGAGCACGCCATAGGTCGCGAAGAGGACTGCGAAGACCAGGCAGTCGCTCATCAGATAGAGCCAGAAACCGAGCATGGTCGAGCCGCCGGAGTGCGCGTGCTCGTCCTCGGTGACGTAGAACACCGGGGCGGTGCCTGCGGCCTGCGCTGTCGCCTTAGCCATCATCCGTCCCTCAGGCCCGGCCGAGTTGCTGGGTGCGCGTTTCCTCTGCGCGCACAACGGTTTCCGCCGAAATGTGGAAGTCGCGATCGTAGTTGAAGGTGTGGATGATCACGGCCGCCAGCACGCCGATGAAGGACAGCGCCGCCAGCCACCAGATGTACCAGATCAGGGCAAAGCCACAGATCGTCGCGAGGCCGGCGATGATCACGCCGGCGCCGGTGTTCCGGGGCATGTGGATCGGCCGGAAGCCGGCGAGCGGGCGCGTATAGCCGCGCTTCTTCATGTCGGCCCAGGCGTCGAGGTCGTGCACCATCGGCGTGAAGGCGAAGTTGTAGTCCGGCGGCGGCGAGGAGGTCGACCATTCCAGCGTGCGCCCGTCCCAGGGATCGCCGGTCGTATCGCGCAGCTGCTCGCGGCGCAGGATGCTGACGCCGATCTGAATCAGGAAGCAGGCGATGCCGAGCGCGATCAACACGGCGCCGACAGCAGCGATCACGAACCAGATCTGCAGGGAAGGGTCCTCGAAGCGGCTGAGCCGGCGGGTCACTCCCATCAGGCCGAGGATGTAGAGCGGCATGAAGGCGACGTAGAAGCCGCTCACCCAGAACCAGAAGGAGAGGACGCCCCAGAACCGGTCGAGCTTGAAGCCGAAGGCCTTGGGGAACCAGTAGGCGATGCCGGCGAAGACGCCGAAGACCACGCCGCCGATGATGACGTTGTGGAAATGGGCGATCAGGAACAGGCTGTTGTGCAGCACGAAATCAGCCGGCGGCACCGCCAGCATGACGCCGGTCATGCCGCCGATGACGAAGGTGATCATGAAGGCGAGCAGCCACATCATCGGCAGTTCGAAGCGGATGCGGCCGCGATACATCGTGAACAGCCAGTTGAATATCTTCGCGCCCGTCGGGATCGAGATGATCATCGTCGTGATGCCGAAGAAGGAGTTCACGCTGGCACCCGAGCCCATCGTGAAGAAGTGGTGCAGCCAGACCAGGTAGGACAGGATGGTGATGACCACCGTCGCATAGACCATCGAGGCGTAGCCGAAGAGGCGCTTGCCGCAGAAGGTCGAGGCGACCTCGGAATAGACGCCGAAGATCGGCAGGATCAGGATGTAGACCTCCGGGTGGCCCCAGATCCAGATCAGGTTCACGTACATCATCGGGTTGCCGCCGAGATCGTTCGTGAAGAAGTTGGTGCCGACATAGCGGTCGAGCGTCAAAAGCGCGAGCGTCGCGGCCAGGATCGGGAAGGTCGCGACGATCAGCACGTTGGTGCACAGCGCCGTCCAGGAGAAGACCGGCATCTTCATCATGTCCATGCCCGGCGCGCGCATCTTGACGATGGTCGCGATCAGGTTGACGCCGGACAGGGTCGTGCCGATGCCTGCGATCTGCAGGCCCCAGAGATAGTAGTCCATGCCCACTCCGGGCGAGTAGGCGGCCCCCGAGAGCGGCGGATAGGCGAGCCAGCCGACCTTGGCGAACTCGCCGATGAAGAGCGAGGCCATCACCAGCACGGCACCGCCGACGGTCATCCAGAAGCTGAAATTGTTGAGGAAGGGGAAGGCGACGTCGCGCGCGCCGATCTGCAGCGGCACAACATAGTTCATCAGCCCGGTGACGAAGGGCATCGCCACGAAGAAGATCATGATCACGCCATGGGCGGTGAAGATCTGGTCGTAATGATGCGGCGGCAGGTAGCCTTCGTTGCCGGCGAAGGCGATCGCCTGCTGGCCGCGCATCATCAGCGCGTCGGCGAAGCCGCGCAGCAGCATGACGACGCCGAGGATCATGTACATGATCCCGATCTTCTTGTGGTCCACGCTGGTGAACCAGTCGTGCCAGAGATAGCCCCAGAGCTTGTAGCGGGTGATCAGCGCGAGCAGCACGATGCCGCCGAGCAGGACGGCGGCGAAGGTCCCGATCAGGATCGGCTCGTGATAGGGGATCGCTTCGAGGGTGAAGCGTCCGAAGAGGAGCTTCCACCAGTCGGGATAGGAAGTCATCGGTCCCTCGGCTCGCGGCTCAGTTGACGGCGCGGGCGGTCACGCCCGCAGCGCCGTAGACGTCGGTCGGCGTGCAGATCGCCATGACGAACGGACGCGGCGGCAACGGCTGGCCGCCGCGGCGGACGCTCTTGTCGTATTCGAGCGCCGCGACCGTATGGATGCCCTCCTTGCCGCCGCCTCCCCTGGCGTCCATCGCCATCATGTCGCGCGTGCACATCTTGGCGCGGTCGACGCACATATTGAGGACAGCCGTGAAAAGATCGGAGGGGATGTCGCGGAAATAGCGGACCGCCTCACGCTCGCTCGGCCGCTCCAGAACGAGATATTCGTCGCGCCCGAGCGGGCTGCCGCCGCGGATCGCGCCCTGCACCCACTCGCCGAAGGCGCCGTCGTCGACGCCGCGGAAGCGGAAGCGCATGTCGGAGAAGCCGGCGCCGCTGTAATTGGCGGAGAAGCCCTCGAACTCGCCAGGATGGTTGATCACGGCGTTGAGCTTCGTCTGCATGCCCGGCATGGCGTAGATCTGGCCGGCCAGCGCAGGGATGAAGAGCGAGTTCATCACCGAGGACGAGGTGATCCGGAATTCGATCGGCTGGTCGACCGGCGCCACCACCTCGTTGAGCGAGGCGATGCCCTGCGCCGGGTAGATGAACAGCCATTTCCAGTCGAGCGCCACGACCTGGATCACCAGCGGCTGCTTCCTGACCGCCGTGCTGCCGGCTTTCGCCTCGACCACCGGCTTGGCGGCGCTGATGCGGTTGAGCGGCCGGTAGGGATCGAGCAGATGCGTGCCCATCCAGGTCATCGCGCCGATCACGATGATGATCAGCAGCGGCACCGACCAGATCACCACCTCGAGCGGCAGCGAATGGTTCCAGTCCGGATCATAGGCCGCCTTGGCCGAGGCGCGGTAGCGCCAGGCGAAGAAGATCGTCAGCGCCATCACCGGGATGATGATCAGCAGCATCAGCGCGGTGGAGGCCAGCAGCAGATTTCTCTGCTGCAGCGCAACATCGCCTGATGGTGCCAGCAACACCCATTGGCAGCCGCCAAGCAGCGCGAAAAGCGGCAGAACCGCGATGATTCGAAAGATCCGCAAGAGAGTCGAGACCTCCCCGTTCCGGGAACTGCCGTTCTCTAGGTCCATTCTTTCGCACCGCACATAAGACAATCTGTCTCATTGCGGCAGTTTGACGTGTCGCTTCTATCCACCGTATCCATTTGTCAGAGGTGCGGGCAAGTCCGGTCTCTCCGGCGGCCGCCAGCTTAGGAATTCGCGGTCATGAGCGCTGACGCGACGATCCAGCCATCAGCCCTTCCCGCGGAAGATCACGGGCGGGACCACGTCACCCCGGCCGACATCGCGCTCGGCGTCATCATCGGGCGAACCTCGGAATATTTCGATTTCTTCGTCTTCGGCCTCGGCTGCGTGCTGGTCTTCCCCGAGCTGGTCTTTCCGTTCGTCGACCGGCTCACCGGCACACTCTACTCATTCGGCATCTTCGCCCTCGCCTTCGTGACACGCCCGCTCGGCTCCGTGCTGTTCTTCACGATCGATCGCAATTACGGCCGGGCGACCAAGCTCACCGCGGCGCTCTTCCTCCTGGGCGGTTCGACCGCCGCCATCGCCTTCCTGCCGGGCTACCAGGCGATCGGCATCTGGTCCTGCGGCATCCTCGCCGCCTTCCGCCTGCTGCAGGGCATCGCGCTCGGCGGCGCCTGGGATGGCCTGTCCTCGCTGCTCGCGCTGAACGCTCCCGCCAACCGGCGCGGCTGGTACGCCATGCTGCCCCAGCTCGGCGCGCCCTTCGGCTTCATCCTCGCCGCCGGGCTCTTTGCCTATTTCGAGGGCGCGCTCTCCAAGCAGGACTTCCTCGACTGGGGCTGGCGCTATCCCTTCTTCGTCGCTCTGACGATCAACGTGGTGGCGCTGTTCGCCCGCCTGCGCATGGTCGCGACCCATGAATTCGCTGAGCTGATGGAGACGCGCGAGCTGGTGCCGGTACCGGTCTCAGAGCTCGTCCGCGCCCATGGCCGCACGCTCGTCCTCGGCGCCTTCGTGCCGCTGGCGAGCTTCGCGCTCTTCCACCTCGTCACCATCTTCCCGGTCAGCTGGATCAACCTGTTCACCAACCGCTCGGTCTCGGAATTCCTGCTGGTCCAGGCTGCCGGCGGCGTGGTCGGTGCCGGTGCGATCGTCACCTCCGGCCTGATCGCCGACCAGATCGGCCGCCGCTACACGCTCTGGCTCTCCGGCGCGATGATCGGCCTGTTCAGCCTCTCCAGCATCGTCGCCCCGCTGCTCTTCGGCGACAGCCAGGCCGGGCAGACGATCTATGTGATCATCGGCTTCGGCCTGCTCGGCCTTTCCTATGGCCAGACGGCCGGCGCGGTCGCGTCGAGCTTCGGCCAGCAATACCGCTACACCGGCGCAGCCCTCACCTCCGACCTCGCCTGGCTGCTCGGCGCGGGCTTCGCGCCGCTGGTCGCCTTGACGGTATCGAGCACCTTCGGCCTCGCCTGGGTCGGCGTCTACCTGCTTTCGGGAGCGCTCTGCACGCTGGCGGCGCTGGCGATCGATCGGCGGCTGGAAGCGCGCTACGAGTGAAGTTCTCCGACGAACAGACGGCGACCGGCTTCGCAGCCGGCTCGCCGGCGCTGCTCAGACTGCGACGTCGGCCTTGATCGCCGCGTGGGGCGAATAGCCCTCCACCTCGAAATCCTCGATCTTGTAATCGTCGATGCTGGCGGCCTGACGGGTCAGCCGCATCGTCGGCAGCGGCCGCAGCTCCCGATCCAGCTGTCCCCGGGCCTGCTCGATATGGTTGAGGTAGAGGTGGACATCACCGCCGAACCAGACGAGATCGCCCGGTTTCAGGCCGGCCTGCTGGGCGATCATCAATTGCAGCGCCGTCGCGCCAACCCAGTTGAAGGGGACGCCGAGCAGGAGGTCGGCCGAGCGCTGGTAGCACAGCGAGTTGAGGCGCCCATCGCTGGTCACATGATACTGGTAGACCATATGGCAGGGCGGCAGCGCCATGGCGCTGAGTTCGGGCACGTTCCAGGCATGGAAGAGCATGCGCCGGCTGCTCGGATTGGTGCGTAGCATCCGGATCAGATCGGCGATCTGGTCGTGCTCGCGCCCGTCGGCGCCGAGCCAGCGCCGCCATTGCTTGCCATAGACCGGGCCGAGATCGCCCCAGCGCGCGGCGAAAGCGTCATCCTCGGCGATACGCCGCTCGAAATCCGTCTGTGAGATATCTTCACCCGTCTCGCGGCGATAGGTCGCGAGCGGCCAGTCCGTCCAGATTCGCACATTCTCGCGCACCAGCGGCTGGATATTGGTGTGGCCGGTGAGGAACCACAGCATCTCCTTCACCGCCGTCTTCCAGAAGACGCGCTTGGTGGTCAGGATCGGAGCCGTCCCGTCCGAGAGATCGAATCGCGCCATCGCCCCGAAGATCGAGCGCGTGCCGACGCCGGTGCGATCGATCCGCTCGTCGCCGCGGCTCAGCACCTCGTCGACGAGGTCGAGATATTGCTGCTCTGGATGCCTGCGGGCCACATCCGCCTCCACGATAACGGCTCAACGGCCGGGGCGATTCCGGCTCTGTCGGCGCAGCTTCTCCCACAGCTCTCACGATAATGACAGGGTCGTGAAGCCCAGCATATTGCAATGCCGAAACACCGCCCCAATCTGAATGTCTGATGAACAGAAGGGGCGCTTCGGGCCTGCGCTTGAAGCATCGGACGAAGGTGGCTTCCGGTTTCCGGAACGATCCGATGCTCCATCAAACGCCCGGTTGATGTGGACCGTATCATGACCAGACTATCGATGCTGGCCGCACTGCTTCTGGCAGTAGGTCTGGCGGGACAGGCTTCGGCTTCGGCCTGGGCCGAGAGCAAACTCGAAACCCCGGCGGCTGCCACCAAGCCGAAGATCACGGAAGCGCAGGCGCGCTCCATCGCCTTCAGGCATGGCCTCGTCCATGTCGAGGAGATTGCCCTCTCCGACTGGCGCTGGGAGATCGCCGGGCGCGCCCAGGGCGGCGTCGAGATCACCCTCGATCTGAATGCCTATGACGGCTCGGTGGTCGGCGGCGCGGCAGCGCCCTGATCGTGGTCTTGGCTGGAAATGACGCAAGCCGCGGGGTTTTCCCCGCGGCTTTTGCGCGTCTGCGCAGAAATTAGCCGGGAGCGCCTCCTGCTCTCTTTCCCCGCGCGCGCTCAGTGCCTATATTCGCTTTGCCGCTCGCAAGAGCGGCTATGGCGATAAACGGACTTCGTAATAAGCCTTTCGGACCCGGGGGCGGTACCCGGCGCCTCCACCTCAGCCCTGCAGCGCGAGCAGCAGGGCTGCGGCGGGGGCGAAATAGGATCGACGAGGGTGTAAAAGTTGTTCTTTTGCCCGGCATGGTTCCGCCGTTATCGGGCCGTTGCATAGTTGCCAACGACAACAATGCTCGGGTTGCTGTCGCCGCGTAAGCGGTGCTGGTTCCCAAACCAAAGCCCTTGCGCTTAGCCGCGTAAGGCGGGGCTCGGAGGCGCCTGGCAACAGAAGCCTCCACTTTTTTGTGCGGCTGCGCCGGCACGGGCCAGCGGCGGTAGCGCCCAGCCTCTTTTGGATGAGAGGCGATCTAAACTAATGGAATTGGTCACGTTTTTCGTTTCGGGGAGCTTCCCTCCCGTCGTGGCGTGATCTAGAGGAGCGGAAACGGAACCCGGACCCGATGACCAAGGACATTCTCCGCTACGACCTGATGGTGCAGGATGCGCTCAAGGGCGTCGTCCGCAAGATCCTGGCCGAGGCGGGCCGTGACGGGCTCCCGGGCGACCATCATTTCTACATCACCTTCCGGACCACCGCGCCGGGCGTGCGGCTGTCGCAGCGCCTGCGCGAGAAGCATCCGGACGAGATGACGATCGTGCTCCAGCACCAGTTCTGGGACCTCAACGTCAGCGACCATGCCTTCGAGGTCGGCCTCTCCTTCTCCGGCGTGCCGGAGCGGCTGCTGATCCCCTATGACGCGATCACCACCTTCTTCGACCCGTCCGTCCAGTTCGGCCTGAAGTTCGAGACGCAGGAGGCCGCTGGCGAAGCGCAGGCAAGCGAGCCCGCCGCCCCGGCGAAGGCACCACGCGGCGCGGCGTCCGAGCCCAGCGTCGCCCCGGCCGCGCCGCTCGCCTTGCCGCCCAAGCCAGCGCAGAAGGCGCTACCGGCAAGCGCCAAGGATGCAGCCGAGACGGATGCCGAGGCCAAGACGGACGAGGCCGCGGAAGAAGGCGGCGCCCAGGTCGTGAGCCTCGACGCCTTCCGCAAGAAGACCTGAGACCTAGGGACTTCCATCATGACCGGATTCCGCAGCGAGACCGATTCCTTCGGTCCGATCGACGTCGCCGCCGACCGCTACTGGGCGGCGCAGACGCAGCGCTCGCTGCAGAACTTCAAGATCGGCGGCCCGGCCGAGCGCATGCCGCTGCCGCTCGTGCATGCACTGGTCCTGGTCAAGAAGGCCGCCGCCACGGTCAATGCGAAGCTCGGCCTGCTCGACGGCAAGGTCGAGACCGCGATCGTCCAGGCCGCCGACGAGACGCTGTCAGGCAAGTTCGACGAGCATTTCCCGCTCGTCGTCTGGCAGACCGGCTCCGGCACCCAGTCGAACATGAACGTCAACGAGGTGCTGGCCAACCGCGCCAACGAGATTTTGGGCGCCGGCCTCGGCAAGAAGAGCCCGGTCCACGCCAATGACCACGTCAACAAGGGCCAGTCCTCGAACGACAGCTTCCCGACCGCGATCCATATCGCCGCCGCGCTCGCCGTCTCCAAGGACCTCCTGCCCGCGCTCGGCCGGCTGAAGGACGCCTTCGGCGCCAAGGCGAAGGCCTTCGCCGATCTGGTCAAGATCGGCCGCACCCATCTGCAGGACGCGACTCCGGTCACGCTCGGCCAGGAATTCTCCGGCTATGTCGCGCAGATCGAGCTCGGCATCGCCCGCATCGAGCAGACCCTCCCCGGCCTCCTGGCGCTCGCCCAGGGCGGAACTGCCGTCGGCACCGGCCTCAACGCTCATCCCGATTTCGCCAAGGCTTTCTCGGCCGAGGTTGCCAGGCTGACCGGCCTGCCCTTCCGCACCGCCGACAACCTGTTCGAGGCGCTCGCCAGCCATGGCGCCATCTCCTACAGCCATGGCGCGCTGACCGCGCTCGCCATGGACCTGTTCAAGATCGCCAACGACATCCGCCTGATGGGTTCCGGCCCGCGCTCCGGCCTCGGCGAGATCAGCCTGCCCGAGAACGAGCCGGGCTCCTCGATCATGCCCGGCAAGGTCAACCCGACCCAGGCCGAAGCGCTGACCATGGTCGCGACCCGCGTGCACGGCAACCAGGCCACCGTCGCCTTCGCCGCCAGCCAGGGCCATTTCGAGCTCAACGTCTTCAAGCCGGTGATCGCGCAGGCCTTCCTGCAATCGGCCCGGCTCCTGGCCGACGCGGCCGACAGCTTCCGCAGCAACTGCGTCGAGGGCATCGAGCCTAATCGCGAGCGCCTCACGGAGCTGCTCTCGCGCTCGCTGATGCTGGTGACGGCGCTCGCCCCCGCGATCGGCTACGACAAGGCCGCCAGCATCGCCAAGGCGGCCCATCACAACGGCACGACCTTGCGCGAGGAAGCACTGAAGGCCGGCGTCGACGCCGCGCTCTTCGACAAGACCGTCGTCGCCGAAGACATGCTCAGCCCGGGCTGATCATGGCCGAGATCGTCAATCTCCGCCGCGCCCGCAAGGCCCGCGACCGGGCGAGCGTCGAGGCGCAGGCCGCGCAGAACCGGATCGAGTTCGGCCGCACCAAGGCCGAGCGCAAGCTGACCGAGGCGGAGAAGACGTTGGCCGAGCGCCGCCTCGAAGGCCATCGCCTTTCCGACGACTCCGACGGCAAGGACAAGGCGTGAGCGGCAGACCATGACCGGCCTGCGCAAGCGCTCCCTCGCCATCGCCGGCCATCGCACCAGCGTCTCGCTCGAAGAGCCCTTCTGGGAGGCGCTGAAGGAGATCGCGGCGGCCGAGAAACGGCCGATCGCCAGCCTGGTGGTGGAGGTCGATTCCGGCCGGGGTGAGCTCAACCTCTCCTCGGCTCTGCGCCTGCGCGTTCTGGCGCATTACCGCGGACGCACCGAGGCCGCTAAGGTCACTCCCGCGGATTGACCAGCAGCCCACGCGCCGTCTCGACCACCGCACGCGTCAGATCCGCCAGCCGCTCGGCCGCCACCCGGTTGACCTGCCAGAACAGCGGCGTGTCAAGCACCGTCCCGGGCATGAGCTCGCGCAGCCGGCCAGCGTCGAGATGCTCCCGCACCAAAAGTTCAGGGTTGGCGCACCAGCCCATGCCCAGCAGGCTCGCCTCGACGAAGCCCTGTGTCGACGGCACCCAATGCACGGGATGGCTGGGGCTTTTGCCGATGGCGAACTCCATCCACTGGCTCTGCAAGCGGTCCTTCTGGTTGAAGACCAGCGACGGCGCCTGCGCCAGCGCCGGCAAGGTCACGCCGTCAGCGAAATGGCGCGCCATGAAGCCCGGGCTCGCCATCGCGAGATAGCGCAGCGAGCCGAGCGGGATCACCCGGCAGCCCTGGATCGGCTTCTCCAGCGCGGTGACGGCGGCGAGCACCCGCCCCTGTCGCAGCCAATCGGCCGTGTGCTCCTGATCGTCGACCGCAATGTCGAGCAGATGCGGGCTCCGCTCCGCGAAGGCTGCGACGGCACGCAGAAACCAGGTCCCAAGGCTGTCGGCATTGGCGGCGACCCGCAGTGTGACGCGCTGCTGCGGCAGGTCCGGCTCGGCCAGCGCCGGCAGCCGCGTCATCAGTTCGCCTTCGAGCAAGCCGACCTGCTCCATGTGACGGCAAAGCCATTCGCCGCGCTCCGTCGCGGTGCAGGGCTGCCCCCTGACGATCAGCACCGTCCCGAGCCGCTCCTCGAGCTGCTTCACCCGCTGCGAGATTGCCGAAGGCGTGACGTTCAGCGCCTGCGCCGCCTTGTCGAAGCTGCCGGTTCTGACCACCAGCGAGACGGCCTGCAGAGCGGGATAGTCGAGCATCGCATTAGCTCAGCTTAATCAGAATAACGATGTTTAACTACACTAAGGCTGAGCGAGCGCCTAGGCGTGCGGCAGAAACTGGACGCCCGCACATGCCCTTCTCCGTCTATGTCACCGGCTTCACCATGGGCCTCAGCCTGATCGTCGCGATCGGCGCCCAGAACAGCTTCGTGCTGCGGCAGGGCCTGCGGAATGAGCATGTCTTCGCAGTCTGCCTCACCTGCGCCTTGTCGGATGCAGTCCTGATCCTGGCCGGCGTCGTCGGCCTGAAGCAGGCAACGGCGATGCTGCCCATGCTCGAGCCGACCCTGCGCTATGGCGGCGCCGCCTTCCTGATCTGGTATGGCGCGCGCAGCCTGCTCTCGGCCCTACGCTCTTCAGAGGCGCTGGCGGTCGGTACCGCCGGCGGCGCGACCCTGTCGGCCAGCCTCGTCACCTGCGCCGCGCTGACCTGGCTCAACCCGCATGTCTATCTCGACACCGTCCTACTGATCGGCAGCATCGCCAGCCAGTTCCCCGGGCAGGAGCTGGTCTTCGCCGCCGGCGCGATGACCGCATCCTTCCTGTTCTTCTTCGGCCTCGGCTATGGCGCCCGCTGGCTGCGCCCGCTCTTCGCCGATCCCAGATCCTGGCGCATCCTCGACGGCATCGTCGCCGCGACCATGTGGGCAATCGCCTTTAAATTGCTGCGGGGCGGCTGATCAGCCAGAGGCGAAAAGACAGGCTGGATCAGCAGCTTGCACGCGAAGTTTGAATCCACCCCGCACGCGCTTGAATCAGTCTGCCAGCACCTTGAATCAGTTCTGCAGCGGCGAGCGCGACAGTGGCCGCGGCACCGACTGGATGTCGAGCGGCGGCGGCAGCGGCGGCGCTTCGCCACGCGGCCTGACATAGGGATCGCCTGGAATATAGGAGGGCGGCGCGCCCTGCAGGATCATCGGTCCCGGCCGTCCCTCGATCGCGGCCCGGATCGCAGCCTGCCGCGCCCGTTCCTCGGCTTCGGCCCTGCGCCGCTCGTCCTCGGCCTTGCGCAATTCCTCCTGGCGTTTCGCGATCTCCGCCTTGCGTGCCTCCTCGGCGATGCGCGCCTCTTCCAGCTTGCGGGCGATCTCGGCCCGACGCGCTTCCTCGGCCTGCCTCGCCTCCTCGGCCCGTCGTGCGAGCTCCGCCCGTCGCGCCTCTTCGGCCAGCCTGGCCTCCTCCGCCTTGCGCGCTTCCTCCGCCCGCTTCTCCTCGGCGATGCGGCGCTCCTCCTCCGCCTTGAGGAATTCGGCAAGCTTGCGCTCGTTCTCGCGCATTTCGCGCTCGGCCCGGAGACGGCGGATATGCATCGCCCGCTCGCGCTGATCGGCCTCGAAGGCCTCGACCCGCTCGATCTCGCGCGCCAGCGCCCGCGCCGCCACCATGTTCGACAGCGCGCCGACATCGGTCTCGCGCCGGGGCGCATCGAGCGGCCCGCGCCAGGCGACACCGACCTGCGGCAATTGCTCCGGCCAACCCTTCGGCGCCGCCCCGAGCGGGCGAAGATTCAGGCGCAGATCGGCCGTCATCGCCCGCCAATCGACCAACCCGGTCGCATCGGCCCTGAGGCCGGCGCGCTCGATCGAGACGGGCGAGACCCGCAGCACGCCGGCCGCCTGGGTGAAGGGGATGGTGACGTCACCGAGCGGCCAGTTCGCCTTTTCCAGCGCCTCGCCGATCCTGTCTTGCAAGCGCCCGGTCTCGCTCTCGGACGCATCGTCACCTGTCGCGGCGATCACCTTGGAAATCGCCGCCGGATCGAAACGAGCCATGCCGGCGCCGGAGACATTGATCGAGCCGGCCCCGCCGAGCGCCGCAATCAGGCGAGCCGGGCTCTCACCGGAGCCGCCGGCTTCGAAGCTGCCCGACAGCTTGCCGGTCAGCGCCCCTCTTGTCAGCGTCGCGAGGTCGAGCCCGGCGAGGCCGAGCTTGCCGTTGATCTGCGCCAACCCGCCCTCGCGCCGGGCGGTGAGCCGCCCGCTGACCTCACCGCCGGCGTTGCTGCCGCGGAGATTGTCGAGGACGAGCCCGTCCGGCCCCGCCGCCAGATCGAGCCGCGCCTTGCTCAAGGCGATCTTGTCGGTCAGGTCGAGCCGTTCGGCATTGAGGGCGAGCCTGATCTCGCCGAGCGTCGTCACACCCTGAAAGCGGCTCGGCGACCATTGGCTGCCCGCGACTGGCTGGGCTTGTCCGATCACGGCGGAGAGCGCCGGCTGCAGCGCCAGATATGGCAGCTCGAGCCGCCCGCCGATCCCGCGCTCGGCCGAGAAGGTCAACGCGCCGCGCGCCGCCTTGCCGCCGGCGTTGACGACGAGATCGTCGAGCCGCGCCTCCTCGCCGAAGGTCACGCGCCCGGAGGCGTCGAGCACGCCATCCGGAACCAGCCGCGCCAGCCCGTCGGGCAAGACCTGATCCGGCCCGTCAGCCTGCAGGCTGAGCCGCGCCCCGCCTCCGGCTCCCTCCAGAACCAGCATCAGCCCGGGACCGGCGAGCGAGCCGACCGGTCCGCTCGGGCCGAAGCCGAGCGACAGCTCGCCCGAGCCGCCGCGTGCCGGGCGCGGCAGGCCGAAGGCTGCAAAGGCACGGCGCCGATCGTCGAGCGAGAGCTTGACATCGCCGCCGCTCCACTGGCCGGCCGCATCGAGCTTGCCGTTGAGAGCGAGCCGCCCGGCCTGGGCCGAGCCTTCCGCCGCAACACTGGTCTCGCCATTGGAAGCGCGCGCCAGCTTGAAACCGGCATCGATCCCGGCGAGCCCATCCTCGATCCGCGGCAGCACACGCCGGAAGCCTTCCGGCAGCAGCGGGCCGGCCAGCGCCGTCAGCGCGGCGAAGCGCGGCGCCCGCACCCGCCCGGCGATCTCGCCGCCACCCGGCAGCAATGCGCCCTCGCCCTCGACCTTGACGCCACCGAAGCCGTCGACCGCCAGACGGCTGAGGCGCCAGTCGGCACCCTGCCGGGTCAGCGCCAGCCGGGCCGAACCCGGCGGTGCTGCGAGGTAGCGCAGGCCGTTCAAGGTGAGATCAAGCGCAAGGTCGCGCCGGCCGGTGAGCGCGTTCAGGCTGTCGCCCGGCGGCAAGGTCGCAAGGTCGAGCCCGTTCAGGGTCAGCCTGGCGTCGAGCCTGCTCGGCGTGATCGCGCCGGAACCTTCCAGCCGAGGACCGGAGCCCGCCCGCGCGGTCATCCGAGTGATCGCGAGGCGCTCACTACTCCAGTCCAGCGTCGCCGTGCCGTCGAAGCTGCGCAGTGCCGCGAAACTGTCGGCCAGCCCGGCCTCGGCGCCGAGCCGCGCCAGCGCCAGCGCCGCACGGCGCGCATCGGGCGCCTTGGCCTCGACCATGCCGCGGAAACCCTGGCCATCGAGCGCGCCGCGGGCATCGAGTGTGGCATTCGCAATCCTGACTGTGGCGCTGCCCGCCTCGATCCCATCGCCGTCGAGCTTGCCGCGCAGGGCAAAGCCGCTGAAATCCTCACCGCGCCAGACGATCTGGTCGAGATCCAGTGAAAGATCGACCGGGCCGGGCAGTGCCTGCAGGGCGCGCTGATAGCCCGGCCGCTGCGCCAGCGCCTCGCTCAGCACATCGGCATCGAGCCGGCGCGCCTTGAGCTGGACGCTGCCCTTGCTCTCCGCCGGATTGAACGAGCCCTCTCCCTCCAGCCGCGCCGCGCCGCCCGCGATCTCGACGGCGAGGCCGGAGAAGTCGAGGCGCCGGCTGTCGCCGCTGACCCGCCCCGCCAGGCTGACCGCGCCGCCAGGCGCGATCGTGAAGCTGCCTTCCAGCCCGGGCCGGACCCGCCCCTCGGCCGCACCGAGGATGAGCGAGCCGTCAAATCCGAACTGGGCCTGCTCGCCGGTGACGGAAGACTTGGTCCGCAGCCGCCCGTCAGCCTCGACCGCGCCGGTGGCGAAGCGCACGGACGAACCGGCGATCTCGCCCTCGACACGCCAGGGTCCGTGCAGGGCGACGGCGGAAACATCGACCGAGATCGGCGCCAGCGTCTGCGCCGGCTTGCCGGGCTCGCGCCAGATCACGGCCGCGCGGCGGATCGCCAGTCGATCGATCGCCGTCTCGCCCGGCAGGCCGGCGCCCTGGCGAGGCGGCAGGGTGATGGCGCCGGCCTCGTCGGCAACGAGGTTGAGCGTCAGCCCATCGGCCTCGGCCTCGACCAGCCTGAACTCGCCACGCGCCAGTGGCGCCAAGGCGAGCTCGGCCGTCAGCGTCTCGATGCTGGCACTGCTCGTCCCGCTCTCGCCGGAGCCGAGGCGCACCTCGCCCAGCGTCAATCGCGGCGACGGCAAGAGCCGCAGCCCGATCTCGCCGGCGACGCGCGTCTCCACGCCGAGCGCGGCGCTGATGCGCTGCTCGAAATGGGGCCTGTACTCGCGCCAGTCGACGAAGCCCGGCCCCAGCAACGCGGCCAGCAACGCCGCGACGAGCAGCCCGGCCAGAAGGGTCAGGGCCTCACGCACGCTCTTGCATCGATCCTCGATATGTCGACGGCGCGATCATGCACGCAAGTCGCGGCAGGATCACGACATTCTTGCGAATGATCCACGCTCGAGGGAGCGACCGGCTGTCACAAGGCGATGATCTTGCCCGGATTGAGGATGTTCTGCGGATCGAGCGAGCGCTTGATCAGCCGCATCGTGGCGAGTGCCGCCGGGCTGTGCTCGATCGTGAGGTACTTCATCTTCTTCTGGCCGACGCCGTGCTCGCCGGTGCAGGTCCCCTCCATGGCGAGCGCCCGCTTGACCAGCCGGTCGATGAAAGCCTCGCAGCGCGCGACCTCGTCGGGATCGGCCAGGTCGACCAGCGGCTGCGTATGGAAATTGCCGTCGCCGACATGACCGACGATCGGCGCGATCAGGCCGGAGGCCTCGATGTCGCGCTTGGTCTCGTCGACGCATTCGGCCAGCCGCGAGATCGGCACGCAGACATCGGTCGCGACCGATTCCGCACCGGGGCGCAGCGCCCGCGCCGCCCAATAGGCGTCGTGCCGCGCCTGCCACAGCTTGGTGCGGTCCTCCGGCTTGGTCGCCCAGTCGAACGGCCCGCCCCCGAACTCGGCCGCGATCTCGCCGAAGCGCTCGGCCTGCTCCTTCACGCCCTCCTCCGAGCCATGGAATTCGACGAACAACATCGTCGTCTCCGGCAGGCCGAGCTTGGAATGCAGGTTGACGCCGCGCATCATCACGTCGTCGACGAGCTCGATCCGCGCCACCGGCAGGCCGGACTGGATCGTCATGATCGTCGCATCGCAGGCCGCCTTGACCGAGGGGAACGGGCAGACGCCGGCCGACATCGCCTCCGGGATGCCGTGCAGCTTCAGCGTCACCTCGGTGATGATGCCGAGCGTGCCTTCCGAGCCGACGAGCAGGCGGGTGAGGTCGTAGCCGGCCGAGGATTTGCGCGCCCGGCTCGCCGTCTTGACGATCGCGCCGTCGGCCATCACCGCGGTCAGGGCGATGACATTGTCCTTCATCGTGCCGTAGCGCACCGCGTTGGTGCCGGAGGCGCGCGTCGCCGCCATGCCGCCGATCGAGGCGTCGGCGCCGGGATCGATCGGGAAGAACAGGCCCTGGTCGCGCAAGTGCTCGTTCAGCTCCTTGCGGGTGACGCCGGCCTCGACCGTGCAGTCGAGGTCCTCGGCATGCACCGCGACGACCCGCTTCATCTGCGACATGTCGATGCAGACGCCGCCGAAGGGCGCGTTGACATGGCCCTCCAGCGAGGTGCCGGTGCCGAAGGCGATGACGGGAACCCCGTGCTTGGCACAAAGTTTCACGATGGAGGCCACCTCCTCGGTGCTCTCCGGGTAAACCACCGCATCCGGCGGCTGGTTCGGGATCCAGGTCAGGGTGTGGCCGTGCTGCCGGCGCACCGCGAGGCTGGTGACGAGCCGGTTGCCGAACAGCGCCGCCAGTGCCTGCGTCAGCGCGGCGACGGCCTGCGGCGATGGCGGCAGCTCTGCAGCACGAGCATGGGGGGGCGCGGATGCGGGAGAAGGCATTGTCATGGCTGGAGAACTTCGCCTAGTCTGGAATGGTTCGGCCTTGGAGTAGCGGCTTGTGTTGTTTTCACGCGCCGCGACCGCGCCGGCAAGAGCCGGCGGCGCAGAGCCGCCTACGCAGCGACGAGAGACGGACCGAAAGGAGGAGCCGATGCCGGACGATATTCGCACGCCCGCTTTGTTTTTTGCTCCCTTCGTCTCGTCCCCGATGCGGGTCGAGCCGCAATGGATCGATTATAATGGCCATCTCAACATGGCCTATTACCATGTCCTGTTCGACCGCGCGGTCGACGAGGTTTTCTCGCTGGTCGGCCTGAACCAGGACTATGTCCAGGCCCGCAAGGCCTCGTTCTTCGCCGCCGAATGCCATGTGCTCTACAAGCGCGAGCTGACGGTGCGTGATCTCGTGCGCGTCACCGCGCAACTCATCGCCTTCGACGACAAGCGGCTGCATTTCTATCTGGAGATGCGCCATGCCAGCGAAGGCTGGCTCGCCTCGACCTCGGAGAATCTCGCGCTGCATGTCGACCTGATCAGCCGCAAGGTCACCTCCTTCCCGGCCGATATCCTCGCCAATCTCGCGATCATGAAGGCCGCGCACGCGCAGATGCCGCGCCCGGCCACGGTCGGCCGGATGATCGGCATGCCGCAGAAGAGCGCGATCACGCTCGGCTCGCAGGCCGAGGAGCAGGAAGCGGAGCGCGAGACCGAGACACGGCACTAGCCTGCGGCCCGGCTTACGACGCTCTAGCGCTGCGGATAGATCGTCTCGCCGCGCTTGAGCATCTCGACGAAGACCGCGATCTTCTTCCTCCGCCCCGCCTCCGTCTTGAGAGTGTGGACGCGGAACGCCAGCGCGAAGCGGTTCTGCGCGCTCAGCTTTGAAAGCATCTCCCGCGCCAGCGGCTCCGCATCGATCGCGGCCTGAAGGTCATCGGGGATCTTCAGGTTGCGGCCAGCGCCATAGGCGCGCGCCCAACGCCCATCGGCCTTGGCGGCATCGACCTGCACCAAACCATGAACCGTCATGCGCCCTTCCGCGATCAGGCGGGCGACATTGTCGACATTGATCTGGCTCCAGATGCTCCTGGCGCCCCTCGGCGTGTAGCGCTGCAGATAGCTGCGCTCGTCGAGCCCTTTCTTGACGCCATCGATCCAGCCCCAGCAGAGCACGACGTCGATCGCCTCCTTCGGCGTGATCGAAGGCAGGCCGGAGGAGAGCTTGTGGATCTTGATCCAGACTTCATCAGCACGGTCATGGTGCTCGCCGAGCCAAGCGTAGAAGCTCGCGGCATCCTCGAATTCCCGAACCTTGTCGGGATCGACCTTCACCGGCGCCATCGCTGCTCCGAAATTCCCAGCCCGACCGAGGGCTGAACACCCTCTAGACCTCGGAGCGGTTCGCTCTTGTCAGCACTCCGCGCGGCGGGATCAAGCGCCGGATAGCTGCAACGTCCAGCCCCGGCGCTCAGGCCGGCCTGATCGCGATCGCCTGCACGCTATAGCCGCCGAACAGTCGCGTCGTGCCGCCGATGGTCCCCGTCTCGGCGCAGAGCTCGGTCACGACCACATCGAGATCTTTCCGCGGCGTGACGTGGAACAGCGCCAGCCAGCGGTTCAGCAGCGCCCTGAACGGCCCCGGCAGATGCGCCTGGTCGCCGAAATCGACGATGTGCAGCGCTCCGCCCGGAGAAACGACACGCATCGCCTGCACCAGTGCCTCGCGCCAGGGCGGGATCATCGAGAGCGCATAGGAGATCACCACGCGCTCGAAGCCGGCGCGGCCGAACAGCACCTGCGGGTCGAAATCGGTCGCATCGGCTTGCGCCAGCACGATCCGCTCGGCGAGGCCAGCCTTCGCCACCTGCTGGCGGGCGGTGCGCAGCATCTCCTCGGAGACGTCGAGCCCGTAACAGCGTGCATGTGGGTAGCGCTGCGCGATCTTGATCAGGTTCCGGCCCGTGCCGCAGCCGATCTCCAGCACCGCGCCGCCCGGCGGTGGCTTCAGGCCCGCGATCAGCCCGTCGCGGCCGAGCAGGTAGAACTTTCGGGTCGCGTCGTAGATGTGCCGCTGGAAGCGGTACATCCGGTCCATCAGGCCGGCTGCTGTCGGCTCGCTGCTGGCAGCGATCACGCGCCCGCCCCGCGGACATAGAGATGGAAGGCGCCGTAGATCGAGGAGCGGTCGCGCGCGCCGAGTTCGCGGCTGCGCTCCTCCTGATACTGCCATTGCGACAGGATCGCCTCCGGCACCCGGCCGGGCAGCAGACGCTCATCGGCGGCGGTGCGGAAGATCACGCGGGCGCCCGGCGCGGCGCTGCGGGTGATCTGCGTCCACAGCGCCGCCAGATCGGCGTCGTTCATCCAGTCCTGCGCATCGAGCAGCACGAAGCCGTTACAGCTTTCGGCCGGCTGCTGCTCGAGGAAGGCCGTGATCGCACTCTGATGATACGAAACGCGCCCGGCGCGCGCCTTCACCGTCTCGAAATTGCCGCGCTCGAGATAGGGCGGCACCGCCGCATCCGGCTCCGGTCCGTAGCCGCGGCCGAAGGCCTGCCAGGCGAAGTAGTTGGTCTTGAGGTCGAAGCCGCAGGCCAGCCGCTCCAGCCGATGGCGCAGCACGGCGCGGATGCCGGCATCGCCGTCGGCGGCCAGCGCCTTGTACTGCGCCGGCGGGATGCCGAGTCCGTAGAGCGAGGCCGGCTGGCTCACCAGCCAGCGCACGAGCCTCTTGTCGAAGACCGGAGCCAGATGCCGATCGAACAGCGCCCGCTGCTCCTCCATCGTCTTCGCCTGCAGCATCACCCGTGGGTCGAAGCCGAGCCGGCGGGCGAGGAAATGCCCGGTGCCGATGAAGCGGCCAAGCAGGCCATACCGATAGAAATTGCGCGCGAAGACCTCGATCCGGCGCCGGCCGGCGAGGTTGCGCCCCTCCCAATAGGCACGGCTGACCGCATCCAGCCGCTGCGCGATCAGCTTGTCATAGGTCTCGACATTGGCCTTGGACTGCGCCTGCCCGAAGAAGCGGCGGAAAACCGCATGATCGTCGATCTCACCAAGGGCCGCGAGCTTGAGATGGCCGAGCGCGATATGGGCGCCGTTGAGGTCGATCGCGCTGATCTTCGCGGGATCGGCGGTGAGATAGGACAGGATGTTGCAGGAGCCCGAGGCGATCGCGACGAGATGGTCGCTGGGCTGCAGCGCCAGCGCCTCCATGTCGACGACCGGGTCCTCCCAGATCTGCGGGTAGACCAGGCCGGAGAAGGCGAGCGTGAACATCCGCTCCAGCATGCCGGCACGCGTGAGCGGCTTGCTGCGATGGACGGCGGTGGTCAGGCCGAGATTCGTGGTGCGCTTCACCGCGCGGATCGTCTGCGTCACGAGGCCCCTCGTTTCCGCCCATTGCGATGGCGAGCCGACTAGAGGAGTCGCGTGACGGTTGGGTGACGCGCCGGGCGCCCGGAGAAGAGACCGGTTGCCGCCGAACGCGGATGTGAAACAGGCTATGTCGCGCAGGGCTGAAATCAGGAAGACAAATCCCCATATCTCGCGCGACAATCAAACAAGAGCACGCGCAAAGGAGCCTCGCATGGGCCTGATGGACATGTTCGCCAAGACGGGAAAGCCGGCAGAGCGTGAATTTCCCTTCCAGCTCAGCGACGCCGAATGGCGCCAGAAGCTGACGCCGGAGCAGTACCAGGTGCTGCGCGCCCACGGCACCGAGCGGGCCGGCTCCTGCGCGCTGAACTTCGAGAAGCGCGCCGGCACCTTCTCCTGCGCCGGCTGCGGCCAGCCTCTGTTCAGGTCGCACAAGAAGTTCGAGAGCGGCACCGGCTGGCCGAGCTTCGACCAGCCGCTGGAAGGCGCGGTCGAGGAGAGCGAGGACTACAGCTACGGCATGCACCGCGTCGAGGTGCACTGCGCCAATTGCGGCGGCCATCTCGGCCATGTCTTCCCCGACGGCCCGCCCCCGACCGGCTTGCGCTATTGCATCAACGGCGTGGCGATGGATTTCGCGCCGGAAGCGGGGTGACGCCCTCACCCGACAGCTGATGCCGGAGCATGAGGATGCGGCCGCCGATCGATACCGACCTGCTCAAGACCTTCGTCACGATCGTCGAGACGCAGAGCTTCACCCGCACCGGCGACCGGCTGCACCGGACCCAGCCGGCGATCAGCATGCAGGTCAGGCGGCTGGAGGAGGCGCTCGGCAAGGAGGTGTTCGACCGGACCAAGCGTCAGATCCAGCTGACGCGCGAAGGCGAGGTCCTGCTCCACTATGCCAGGCGCATCCTCTCGCTCAGCGACGAGGCGATGAGCCGGATCGGCCAGCCCGGCCTGTCGGGGATCGTCCGCATCGGCACCTCCGACGACTACGCCAACATCCTGCTGCCCGAGATCGTGAGGCGCTTCGCCGAGGCGCATGCCGGCGTTCAGGTCGACATCGTCTGCGACAACGGTGTCGCCATCGAGCGCAGGCTGAAGGACGGGCTGATCGATCTCGCGCTCGTCGCCTGCCGCGGCTCCGTATCGCAGCATGAACTGATCCGGACCGAAGAGTTGGTCTGGATCGCAGCGTCGCCATCCCTGGCCAAGGGCCGCCCCCTCCCGCTCGCCGTCTTTCCCGAAGGCTGCGTCTGCCGGGCGACGATGGCGGAGGCCCTCGATGCAGCCGGGCACGATTGGCGGATCGCCTTCAGCAGCGACAATATCGGGGCGATCCATGCCGCGGTCCGCTCCGGCATGGGAGTGACCGCAGTCGAGCACAGCCTCGTCCCTGTCGGGGTTCAGGTCCTGGACCAGACGGAGGCCTTGCCCGCACTCGATCCAGTGCATCTCTGCCTGAAGCTCAATCCCGGCAGCGCCTCACCGGCACTCGATGCGCTCGCCAACGAGATCCGCAACAGCCTGTCGGCAGTGCCCTCGCCGGTCCTATCTCGGTACGACCGGCAGCCACGGCTCGATCACGTCTGAACCGCAGCTTCTCGCCTGGGCTCGCGCGGCACCACCGCGATCGCGCTCAGGATGATCAACGCGAGGCCGGCATAGGCCCAGCGGTCCGGCACGTCGCCGAAGACGAGGTAGCCGAGGATCGTGGCGGTGATCACCTCCGCATAGGTGAAGGGGGCGAGCAGGCTTGCCTCAGCCCGCTCGAAGGCCTTGACGATCAAGAGATGCGCGAGCGCAGCGACGCAGCCGATGGCGGCCAACTGCAGCCACTGTGTCGCAGTCGGTGACTGCCAGACCGAGATGACCGCGAGGCTCGACAGGATGCAGCCGACGAGCCCGGTCTGGTAGACCGAGACGATCGCCGGGATCCTGCTCTCGACCACCCGCGTCAGCAACAGGAAGATGGCATAGCCCATGCCTGCCGCGAGGCCGATCAGGTAGCTCCACTGCCAGTTCTCCGCGCTCGGCCGGATCGCCAGGACGATGCCGAGGAAACCGAGCGCGATGACCAGCCATTGCGCCGGAACGACCTTCTCCTTGAACAGGACCATAGCGAGGATCGTCAGGAGGAAGGGCTCGACGAACCAAAGCGTCAGCGCCGTGGTCATCGGCATGTGGCGCAGCGCGACATAGAAGAGGCCGACCGCGAAGCAGAGCGCGGCGCTCCGCGCCGTTAACGCCCAGGACACGGTCGGTAGCAACAAGCGCGGGCCATGCCGCCAGGCGGTATAGGCCCCTGTCGCCAGGCAATGGAAAAAGAAGCGCGCCCAGATCACCTGAAGCACAGGCAGAGAGGCCGACAGCGATTTCGCCAGCGCATCGGAAATCGGCAGGATCTGCAGCGCGATCACGAGCAGGAGAATGCCGGTCAGTTGCCGCTTGTCCATTCCGAATGCCTCGCATGACACGCGGAAAGGCTCTCAGAACGATGGCGGCAGGAGAAATCCCGAATTTGGATGCCAGGATCAGCGGCGCTTATGGGCCGATTTCCGGCACCGCCCTGCGTGCCAGCGTCACTGCATCGACCGCCAGCGGCAGGTCGCCGAAATGGCCGGACCAGTGCCCGCCGAGCCGCGTCGCGACGAAGGCGTCAGCCACCGCATGCGGCGCGTGGCGGATCAGCAGGGCGCCCTGCAGCATCAGCGCCAGCCGCTCGGTCAGCAGCCGTGCCTGGCCCTCATGGCGGATGAGATCGTGCAGATCGTTCTCCAGCGCCTGCAGCGCCGCGTCATAGCGCCGGTCCTGGCCGGAGACCGTGTGCAGTTCGGCTCGCAGCGCCTGCAGCGAGCCGGGCTCGCGCTCGAGCGAGCGCAGCACGTCGAGGCAGATGACGTTACCCGAGCCCTCCCAAACCGAGTTCAGCGGCGCCTCGCGATAATGCCGAGCCATCGGGTTCTCCTCGATGAAGCCGTTGCCGCCATGGCATTCCAGCGCCTCGGCCACGACCACCGGCGTGCGCTTCGCCACCCAGTATTTCGCCAGCGGCGCGCCGATCCGCGCCAGCAGCTTCTCGCTTTCCGACTGCTCCTGCCGGTCGACCGCGGCGAAGAGCCGGAAGGCGAGCCAGGCGGCCGCCTCCGCCTCGATGGCGAGATCGGCGAGGACGTTCTGCATGATCGGCTGGTCGATCAAGAGGCGCTGGAAAGCGGTGCGGTGCTGGGCGTGGTGACCCGCGAGCATCACCGCCTGCCGCATCAGCCCGGCCGAGGCGGCGGCGATGTCGAGCCGGGTATTATGGTTCATCGACAGGCCGGTGCGCAGCCCCCGGCCGGGATCGCCGAGCATATGGCCGATCGCGCCCCTGAACTCGACCTCGGAGGAGGCGTTCGAGCGGTTGCCGCATTTGTCCTTGAGGCGCTGGATCGCGATCCCGTTGCGCTCGCCATCCGGCCGCCAGCCCGGCACGACGAAGCAGGAGATACCCTCTTCATTGCGTGCCAGCGTCAGGAAGACGTCGGAATGCGGCACCGAGAAGAACCACTTGCTTCCATGCAGCGAATAGGTGCCGTCGCGATTATCATAGGCGATGGTCTGGGTCTGGCGCAGGTCCGAGCCGCCTTGCGTCTCGGTCATCGCCATGCCGACGGTCGCGCCCGTCTTGCCCGCGGCGGGTCCCTGGCTCTTGTCGTAGGTCTTCGAGGAGATCAGCGCGCCCCATTCCGCCCAGCGCGCCCGGTCCTGCTTCAGCACCGGGATCGCCGAATAGGTCATCGAGATCGGGCAGCAGATGCCGCTCTCGCAGCCATACCAGAGATATTGCAGGGCGGCCCGCGCCACCTGCGCGCCCGGCCCCGGTCGGTTCCAGGCGAGCGCATGCGTCTCCTGGCCGATGGCGCGGGCCATCAGCGCCTGCCAGGCGGGATGGAACTCGATCTGGTCGATGCGGTTGCCGAAACGGTCATGGCTGCGCAATTCCGGCCCGTGCCGGTTGGCGAGCCGCGCCATCTCGATCGTCTCGGCCGCGCCGACCGTCCGCCCGGCCTCGTGCAACCGCTCATCGGCCCAGCCGGCATTGAAGGCCGCGACCGCCGCCTTCAATACCGGATCGGCGGCATAGGCGTCGTAATCGGCCAGCGGCGGCACCTGGTTGGTGACATGATGGGCGTGCGATGCCTGGGCCATGGGCTTCCCTTCCGATCCGCGAACCGCCCCCGTCATTAACCAGCAGACTATGCCGTCGCCCGGGAATTGCGAGCCCGCCCGATTGCCGCCCGAGTTACCCCGGCACTTCGCCGCGCGCCGTCATCGGCGCGAGCCCATGGAGAGCCTTCACGTGCTGCGACGCGTCCTGAGTACCCTGGTCATCACGCTGACTGCCGGCTTCGGCCTTGCGACTGTTCCGGCAGACGCCCAGTCCCAATCGACCGTGAAGACACAAGCCGGCGAAGGCCGGCCGTATGAGATCACCGACAGCGAGGTCTGGGATGTGCCGGATCCGGTCTCGCGCCGCGGCTATCAGGTCTTCGTCGCCCTGCCGCCATCCTACGCGAAGGAACCGCAGCGGAAATACCCCGTGCTCTACGTCACCGATGCCGACTACGCCTTCCCGATCCTCCGCCAGATCAGCCGCCGCCTGAACGGCGAGGGTCCCAAGGTCGAGGAGTTCATCCTGGTCGGCCTGTCCTACGCCAAGGGCGAGGACGGCATGGTCAGCCGCCGGCGCGACTACACGCCGACGCCGAACGGACCGAGCACCGCGCCGGCGAGCGCGATCCATGGCCACGGGGCGGCCTACCAGACCTATCTGCGCGATCAGGTGAAGCCGTTCATCGCCGCGCGCTATCGCACCGATCCGGCCCGGGCGCTCTTCCTCGGCCATTCCTACGGGTCATTGCTCGGCGCGCAGATCCTCTTCACCGAGCCCGGCCTGTTCAGCGGCTACATCCTCGGCAGCCCCTCGCTCTGGTACGACAAGCGCCATGCCTTGGGCCTGGAGGCGAGCTATGCCGCCAGGAACAGCGATCTGTCGGCCAAGGTCTTCCTCTATGTCGGCGAGTACGAGGCGCTGCGCAAAGGCGACCGGCGCTACAGCCAGAGCGTCGACATGGTCGCCGACAACAAGGCGCTGGAGAAGGCGCTGAAGGACCGGAAATATCCGAACCTGAGCCTGAAATCCGTCGTCCTCAACGACGAGGACCACCTCTCCGTTGCACCGCGTGGCTTCACGCAAGGGCTGAAATACCTGCTGCCAGCGCGGTGACTCCTACTGGTTTATGCTAGCCTACGCCGTCGCGGAAAACCCTCCGCGATGGCGAGCAATCCGAGACGCCTGCCCCTATATTGACCGTGAACGAATCACGATCACGCCAAGCCGGGCCGAAGCCAAGCCAGTGTCAGACCACGCCACCTCCGCCCCCCTGCCCCGTCCCGGCGGTCTCGCCGCGCGCGCTGCCGCGCAGCCGGCGGCCGGATATCTGCAAGGGCTCAATCCGGAGCAGCGCCTGGCGGTCGAGGCGACCGATGGGCCCGTGCTGGTCCTGGCCGGCGCCGGCACCGGCAAGACCCGCGTGCTCACCACCCGCATCGCCCATCTGATCGCGACCAATCGCGCCTATCCCTCGCAGATCCTCGCGGTGACCTTCACCAACAAGGCGGCGCGCGAGATGAAGGAGCGCGTTGCCCATCTCGTCGGCCCCGTCGCCGAGGGCATGCCCTGGCTCGGCACCTTCCACTCGATCTCGGCCAAGCTGCTGCGCCGCCATGCCGAGCTGGTCGACCTGCGCTCCGATTTCACCATCCTCGACACCGACGACCAGATCCGCCTGATGAAGCAGGTGATCCAGGCGGAGGGCATCGACGAGAAGCGCTGGCCCGGCCGCATGCTGGCCGGCTTCATCGATAGCTGGAAGAATCGCGGCCTCGCGCCCAAGGACGTGCCGCCGGGCGAATCCGGCGTCTTCGCCTCAGGCAAGGGCGGTAAGCTCTATGCCGCCTATCAGGATCGCCTGAAGACGCTGAACGCCGTCGATTTCGGCGATCTCCTGCTGCACTGCCTGACGCTGTTCCGCGAGCATCCGGAACTGCTCGCGAGCTATCACGAGCGCTTCCGCTACATCCTCGTCGACGAGTACCAGGACACCAACGTCGCCCAGTATCTCTGGCTGCGCCTGCTGGCGCAGGGACGCCGCAACATCGCCTGCGTCGGCGACGACGACCAGTCGATCTATGGCTGGCGCGGCGCCGAGGTCGACAACATCCTGCGCTTCGAGCACGATTTCCCCGGCGCGACCGTGGTCCGGCTGGAGCGCAATTACCGCTCGACCGGCCATATCCTCGCCACCGCCGCCAAGCTCATCGCCCGCAACGAGGGCCGCCTCGGCAAGACGCTACGCACCGAGGACGAGGCCGGCGAGAAGGTCACCATCACCGGCGCCTGGGACAGCCAGGAGGAGGCCCGCCTGATCTCGGACGAGATCGAGGCGATGCAGTCCAAGGGCGAGAACCTCTCCGAGGTCGCGATCCTCGTGCGCATCTCCGCCCAGATGCGCGAGATGGAGGAGCGGCTCATCCATGTCGGCGTGCCCTATCGCGTCATCGGCGGCCCGCGCTTCTACGAGCGTGCCGAGATCCGCGACGCCATGGCCTATCTGCGCTGTGTGGTCAGCCCGACCGACGACCTCGCTTTCGAGCGCATCGTCAACGTGCCCAAGCGCGGCCTTGGCGACGCCACCATCCAGCTTTTGCACAACCATGCCAGGGCCACCGGCTTCTCGCTGATGCAATCGGCGCGAGCCGTGGTCGAGACCGAGGAATTGAAGCCCAAGGCCCGCACCACCCTGCGCGAGCTGGTCGAGGCCTTCGCCCGCTGGCAGGCCAAGGCCGAGGCGATGCAGCAGGGCGAGCTCGCCGAGCTGGTGCTGGAAGAGAGCGGCTACACCGAGATGTGGCAGAAGGACCGCTCGGCCGACGCTGCCGGGCGCCTCGAAAACCTCAAGGAGCTGGTGCGCTCGCTCGACGAATTCCCCGATCTGCCGTCCTTCCTCGAGCACGTCTCGCTGGTGATGGACGCCGACAGTGGCGATGGCGGCGCCCGCGTCTCGATCATGACGCTGCACGCCGCCAAGGGGCTGGAATTCGACACCGTCTTCCTGCCCGGCTGGGAGGAAGGGCTGTTCCCGAGCCAGCGCGCCCTCGACGAGAACGGCCGCGCCGGCCTCGAAGAGGAACGCCGCCTCGCCCATGTCGGCCTGACCCGAGCGCGCAAGCGCCTCAAGCTCTATTTCGCCTCGAACCGCCGCATCCACGGCCTCTGGCAATCGAGCCTGCCCTCGCGCTTCATCGACGAACTGCCGGAGGACCATGTCGAGGTCGTCCAGGCGCCCACCGCCTACAGCCAGGGCGGCTACGGCGCCTCGCGCTTCGAACGCATGGAGAGCTTCGGCTCCTCCTACCAGACGCCGGGCTGGCAGCGGGCGCAGGAGAACAAGGCCAAGTTCAACTCGGGCGGAGGCTCCGGCTTCTCCGACGCCGGCCAGCGCGGCTTCGGTTCCGGAGCTGGCCGCCAGCGCGGTCCGATGCTGATCGAGGGCGAACTCACGGCGAAATCGACGGGAAGCTCGGCCTTCGATCCCGGCGCCCGCGTCTTCCACGTCAAGTTCGGCCCGGGCTCGGTCGCCAGCGTCGACGGTAACAAGCTGACCGTCGATTTCGACAAGGCCGGTCGGAAGATGGTGCTGGATAGCTTTGTGCAGAAGGCAGGATAGCAACCCGCATCCCCGATTTAGTCATCCCGGACAAGCCGCGAAGCGGCGCCGATCCGGGATCCATTCCTGAGCCTCTTTCGCAAGGCCCCGGAATGGGTCCCGGGTCTCCCTCCGGTCGCCCGGGACGACGATTAACCGCTGTGACCATCCAGTCCGACCGTGTTAGTTCGGAGCCGAGAGGTCGCCATGAACCACAAACGCAAACGCCCGAAGAGCGCCCGCGCCGGCTGTCTGCTGTGCAAGCCGCACAAGGCGAATGGCTGCTGTGCCGATCACAAGAACATGCAGCACGGCAATCGTCAGCGCTATGAAGGCGGTCGCGATCAATTGCGCTGCGAAGGCTTGGCTGCGCGCTGATCCAGTTCGTCATGCTCGCCCTTGTAGCGAGGATCCATGCCTTGAATACCGCGTCGGAAGAGCCACGGTCACGCCTCCGAAATAACTGCAGCTCCCGCCATCCCTCCCTGAGAACCCGCTATACGACTGGAAGCCGAGAGCGACAGACCCCAGCGCATCCGATGCCTTGACGATCCTACTTACTAGTAGGTAGAAACTTATATGGCCAATCCCTCGACGACCTATGACGACATCCTGCGTTGCGCGCGGTCGCTGCTGATCGAGGGCGGCTATAACGGCTTCAGCTATGCCGACATCGCCAAGGTGGTCGGCATCCGCAACGCCAGCATCCACCACCATTTTCCGACCAAGTCCGAGCTCGTTCGCACGCTCGTAGCCCGCTACCGCGAAGAGGCCGAAGCGGGCATCGCCGCGCTGGAACGCCAGGTCGCCGACCCGGCCGATCAGCTGCGCGGTTATGTCGGCTATTGGGAAGCCTGCATCATCGATGCCAGCGCTCCGCTCTGTCTCTGCGCCCTGCTCGCCAGTCAGATCCCGGTGCTGCCCGAGGAAATCACGCTGGAAGTGCGCGCGCATTTCAGGACGTTCTCCGCCTGGCTGACTTCGATTCTCGAACGCGGGGCACGGCAAGGCAGCCTGCATTTCACCGGGACGGCCAGAGCCGAAGCGGAAGCTTTCCTGGCCAGCGTCCACGGCGCCATGCTCTCGGCGCGCGCCTATGGCGATCCCAGGATGTTCGGCGTCATCACCCGCCCGCTCCTGCAGCGCCTCACGATGCGGAACTAGAGCACCACCTTCCTCACGAGGAAAAGCTTCGCCCTCAATGCCTACCAATTAGTAGGTAGCCGACAACGCCCCTGAGAACCCGATGCTGCGCCTTGCAGCCTCAATCGCTCGATGAAAGGAACCTCCTCATGTTCGGCATTTCGACGCTCGGCTGGGTGCATACGCTCGGCAGCCTGCCCGCCATTCCGGCAGCAGCCTATATGCTCGCGGTCCACGGCCGGATCGTGCCGCGCTCGCCGGCCGGCACGATCTATCTGGTCTCCATGGTGATCGGCGCCGCTACGATCTTTCTCGTCGGGCATCAGCCCGTGAGCTACGTCATCGGCGCGCTGACATTGCTGCTGCTCGCTTTGGGCTATTCCATTGCCCGCCTGCCGGTTTCGAGAGCGGTTGCGACTTATGTCGAGACGATAACCCTCAGCGTGACCGTGTTCCTGCTGATGCTGCCGACCGCCACCGAAATCCTGCGCCGCGTTCCTGACGGGCATCCGTTCGTCACCGACCTGAAATCCCCGCTGCTGCTCAGTGTGCAGGGCGGCATTCTCGCCGCGCTCGTGGTCGGCGTGACCGCGCAGATCATCTCCCTTCGCGGGAAGGGCAAGACAGCGACGGCCTGGCGGTAGGCGCCTACCCCTCCTCCCGTTCCCGAAAGGCCCGCCGCGCCGCCGAGACCTCGGCATGATAGGTCTCCGCCCAGGTCCAGACCCCGCAGAACGCCGCGCTGAGCTCGCGGCCGAGCTCGGTCAGCGTGTAGTCGACATGCGGCGGGATCACCGGGTGGACGGTGCGCACCACCAGCCCGTCGCGCTCCATCTCGCGCAGCGTCTTGGTCAGCATCTTCTGGCTGATGCCGCCGACGATGCGCCCGCATTCGGTGAAGCGCAGCGTGCCGTGCTCCTCCAGCGCTTCCAGCACCAGCATCGTCCATTTGTCGGCGACCTGCGCGATCACCTGGCGCACCAGCGACTCCACCGCTCTCGAGACCGGCGGGATCTCCTCGCTGCGCTTGTGCATCGCTGCCATCGCCTCGCGGATCGCATGCATGCCGACGCTCTCCTTTTGGTGCGTATCGAACTTTCGGGAGCCTTCTTTCCATCAGAGAGTAGCGACGCCAGCTGATGTCTCGCAACCAGGAAAGGGATTTGCGATGAACATCAGCGGCAACACCATCCTCATCACCGGCGGCGGCTCCGGCATCGGCCGGGCGCTGGCCGAAGCATTTCACAAGGCCGGCAACCAGGTCGTCATCGCCGGCCGGCGCGAGCAGCTCCTCCATGAGGTGACGACGGCCAATCCGGGCATGGAGGCGCTCCTGCTCGACATCCAGGACAAGGATGACGTCGCCGCCTTCGCCAGGCAGGCGGTCGAGAGCTTCCCGGCGCTCAACGCCGTCATCCACAATGCCGGCATCATGCGCAGCGAGGCGGTCGCGGCCGGCGATTTGCTCGATACCGCCGAGGACACCATCGCGACCAATCTGCTCGGCCCGATCCGGCTCACCGCCGCGCTGCTGCCGCATCTGCTGAAGCAGCAGCAAGCGGCCATCCTGACCGTCTCCTCCGGCCTCGCCTTCGTGCCGCTGGCGACGACGCCGACGTATAGCGCGACCAAAGCAGCGATCCATTCCTGGTCGATGGCCCTGCGCGAGCAGCTCAAGGCGACCCCGGTCGAGGTGATCGAGATCGCTCCGCCCTATGTCCAGACCGAATTGCTCGGCCCACAGCAGGCGGTCGATCCCGCAGCGATGCCGCTGGCCGAGTTCATCGCCGAGGTGATGGCACTGCTCGAAAGCCAGCCCGCATCGGGCGAGATCATCGTCGAGCGCTGCAGGCCGCTGCGCTTCGCCGCCGAGAACGGCCAGGTCGGCGCAATCTTCGCCCAGCTCGCCGCGCAGCACAGCTGAGCGCGGCACTTCTCCCTGGTCGTCCCGGACAAGCCGCGTCAGCGGCGTCGATCCGGGATCCATGCCTGAACCGCTCCGGCATGGATCCCGGGTCTTCGCTGGGCTCCGCCCGGGACGACCAGCGGAGAATGCCCAACCGCATGACAAGCCGCCCCACCTTTGCTAAGCCCCCGCCATGCGCGAAGGCCTCTTGCCATCGACGGTCGCGACCGTCCTCGAACTCGAAACCAGCGGCGACAAGGCGCGCGCTTTAACCGAGCTGCTGGGCGAGGTCTTCGACCCGACCGAGACCGCCGTCTCCGCCTTCGAGGTCGAGAGCGGCGTCACCACGCTGTCGCTGAACGCGCCCTGGAAGGTCGAGATCTATTTCGCCACGCACCCGGACGAGGACGCGGTTCGCGACATGCTGCGCCCCATCGTCGGAGACAGCATCGATTCAACGCCCTTCACCACGGTGAAGCAGCAGGATTGGGTCGCCGCCAGCCTGGAAGGCCTGCAGCCGGTCCGCGCCGGCAGGGTTCTCGTCCATGGCTCGCATGACCGCGACGCGGTGAAGGTCAACGACGTTGCCATCGAGATCGCGGCGGCGCTCGCCTTCGGCACCGGCCATCATGGCACCACCGCCGGCTGCCTGCTGGCGCTCGACGCCGAATTGAAGAAGCGCCGGCCGCGCAACGCCATCGATGTCGGAACCGGTACCGGCATCCTCGCGCTCGCGCTCGCCAAGCAGGTCAAGCGCAAGGTCGTCGCCGGCGATATCGACGCGATCGCGGTCGAGGTCTCCGCCAGCAATGCCCGGATCAACCACGCCCCGCAGGCGCTCGACCTCTATGTCGCGCCCGGCCTGCGCCACGCCAAGGCGGATCGCCCCCGCCATTTCGACCTGATCTTCGCCAACATCCTCGCCGGCCCGCTGCGCAAGCTCGCCCCGGCGATTGCCCGCGCCTTGTCGGATGACGGCACGGTGATCCTCTCGGGACTGCTGGAGATGGACGTCGCCGGCGTGGTCTCGGCCTATCGCCATCAGGGGCTGGCGCTGGCCAAGCGCTCCTCACGCGAAGGCTGGGCGACACTGGTCATGAAAAGAGGCGGCGCAGCCGCCAGGCCGCGCCGCCTCTACTAGGCCCTACGCTTCGAGCGGCCGGCGACGGGCTGCGCCGCCGTAGCGCTCAGAAGCCGAGATGGCCGTACTTCTCTTCGGCCTGCGCCTGCATGGTGCGGGCATCGTGCCAGACGGCAGCGGCGAACTTGGCGCTGTCGACGACGGCATCATAGACATGCTTGACGATGGCGATCATGATTTCGGGTCCTTGTCAGTTGTGCGCGGCGCGGTTCGTGGCCTGCGGCGCTTGAAGATCAGCGATTGAACGGCAGCTCGGCGTCGCTTTTCAGCGTCGTCATCGGGAAACCGCCGAGCACCAGCTCGCTCTCGCGCACCACAAAGTGGTGGGCGCGCAGCTCGCGCAGGGCCGAACGGCGGCGGCTCTCGATCATCGCGGCGTAGAGACGCTGCCAGAAGCCCTGGCCGGCGGTCTTGGTTTCCGTCGCCTCGGCGCGGGTCGCGGCCGGAAGGACGTCGGTGGAATTCAGCACATAGGTCATAGGGTCTCTCCTCGAGATCACGAAGGACAGTCCCGGTCGCTTCCTCGTTCTCTTATGCGACTAAAGTGGGCCGTCTTCGCATCTGCGAGAAGATATGTTCGCATATGCACAACATGCACAGGACGCATGACGAAAAAAGAAATCCGTTAACGAGTGCGCATATCGCATAGCCAAGAGGCAATCCGCTCAAATGCGAGCCAATGCACGCCTGCTTCGATAGCAGGACCGAAACGGCAGTTTTGCACTGGCCTTTCGCGCGCGCGGAGGCGAGTGTGGCCGTCATCCAAGCCTTGCCGAGCCCGACATGACCGATTCCCGTCCTAAGCCCGCCTGCCGCTTCCAGTCCTTCTCCGAACCGAGCGATCCCTCGCAGGTTGCGCCACGCGTCGCGGCCCTGCGCGCCGCCCTCGCCAAGCAGGGCCTCGACGGCTTCATCTTCCCGCGCGCCGACGAGCACCAGGGTGAGTATGTGCCAGCCCACATGGCGCGCCTCGCCTGGCTCACCGGCTTCACCGGCTCGGCCGGCCATGCCGTCGTGCTCGCCGACAAGGCGGCGCTGATCGTCGACGGCCGCTACACCATCCAGTCCGCGGCGCAGACCGACACCAGCGTCGTCACGCCGACGAAGATGGAGGAGACGCCACTCGACAAATGGGTCGAGGCCAATCTGCCGGCCGGCGGCAAGCTCGGCTACGATCCCTGGCTCCACACCGTCGATGGCGTCGCCAAGCTGGAGAAGGCGGTCTCGGTGGCCGGCGGCATGCTTGTGCCGGTGGCGCCGAACCCGATCGATGCGCTCTGGAGCGACCGCCCGGCCCCGCCGACCGCCCCGGTCAAGGCTCATCCGGCGGCCTATGCCGGCGAAAGCAGCGCCGACAAGCTCGCCCGCATCCAGCAGGAGCTGGCCAAGGCAAGAGTCGATGCGCTCGTGCTCTCCGATCCGCATGCGCTCGCCTGGACCTTCAATATCCGCGGCGGCGATGTCGAGCACACGCCGCTGCCGCTCGGCTACGCCATCGTGCCACGCGAGGGCCGGCCGACCGTCTTCCTGGCACCGGAGAAGATCACCAACGAGGCCGGCGACGCCATCGGCGCGCTCGGCGAGATCGCCCCGCCGCAGGCACTGGAGCAGCAGCTCAAGGCGCTCGGCGCCAGGAAGGCCAAGGTCCGGCTCGACGCGAGCACGGCCGCTTCCGCACTCGCGACGCTGATCCGCGATGCCGGCGGCACACCGGAAGCCGGCACCGACCCGATCGCGCTGATGAAGGCCAGGAAGAACGTGGCCGAGCTGAACGGCAGCCGCCGGGCGCATCTGCGCGACGGCGCGGCGATCGTCCGCTTCCTGTCCTGGCTGGCGCGCGAGGCACCGAAGGGTAGTCTGACCGAGATCGACGCCGTCGCGGCGCTCGAAGCCGAGCGCCTGAAGACCGGCGAATTGCGCGACGTCTCCTTCACCACCATCGCAGGCGCCGGCCCGAACGCGGCGCTGCCGCATTACCGCGTCACCGAATCCAGCAATCGCAGGATCGAGCCCGGCATCTTCCTGGTCGATTCCGGCGGGCAATACGAGGACGGCACCACCGACATCACCCGCACCATGGCGGTGGGTGAACCGACGGCCGAGATGCGCGACCGCTATACCCGCGTGCTCAAGGGCCATCTCGCGATCTCGCGCGCCGTCTTCCCGAAGGGAACGTCAGGCGCCCAGCTCGACGCCTTCGCCCGCGCCCCGCTCTGGCAGGCCGGGCTCGATTTCGACCACGGCACCGGCCATGGCGTCGGCAGCTATCTCTCGGTGCATGAGGGGCCGCAGCGCCTCTCCAAGCTCGGCACCACCCCGCTCGAGCCCGGCATGATCCTCTCGAACGAACCCGGCTACTACAAGGAAGGCGCCTACGGCATCCGCATCGAGAACCTGATCGTGGTCGAGGAGCGCGTGATCCCGGGCGGCGACCGCACCATGTACGGCTTCGAGACGGTAACCTGGTGCCCTTATGAGCGGGCGCTCATCGACCTCTCGCTGCTCGACGAAGGCGAACTCGCCTGGATCAACGCCTATCACGCGCAGGTCTGGAGCAATTTGGCGCCGCTGGTCGAGGGCGATGCGAAGAGCTGGCTGGAGCAGGCGTGTCTGCCGTTGTGAAGGAAACCTCCTTCTCCCCTCGGGGGAGAAGGTCCGGAAGGGGATGAGGGCGGTGCGACCGGGTGAGCTGCCTACTAAGTAAGCGCTTCCCTTCCCTCGTCCGTCAGCGCTACGCGCTGCCACCTTCTCCCCCGAGGGGAGAAGGGAAAACCGGTCACCCCCACAGATCCGTCGACAGATACTTGAGCCCGGAATCGCAGACGATGACGGCGATGGTCTTGCCAGCCTCACTTCCGCGCAGCAATTTAACCGCCGCCGCGACATTCGCCCCGGCCGAAAACCCGCCGAAAATTCCCTCATGCCGCGCCAGCAGCCGCGTCGTCTCACGCGCCTCCTCGCCGGTGACCTGCAGATAGCCGTCTACCGGCACATCCTTGAGGAAGGCGAGATCGGCCATCGAATAGCCGCCGCCCTGGATCGGGTGGTCGGGCCTCATGACCTCTTTGCCCGCTGCAGCGGCGGCCCCGGCCGGCTCGACGACATAGCAGCGCAGAGTCGGGCTGCGCTCCTTCATCGCCTTGGTCACGCCGGCATAGCTGCCGCCCGAGCCGATGAAGTCGACAAAGGCGTCGATCGCCCCGCCGCTCTGCTCCCAGAATTCCGGCCCGGTCGTGCGATAATGCGCCAGCCAGTTGCCGTCGCGGTGGAACTGGTCGGCGCGGAAGGCGCCGCGCTCCCTGGTGATCCGCTTCGCCTCGCGGTCGACAAGTTCGAGATCGCCGCCCGAGACCTGTCCCGGCACCGAGCCCGGCAATTGCTCGACCAGCACGACCTCGGCCCCGAGAGCCCGCATCATCCGCGCGCGCTCCTCGGAATTGCCCTTCGACATCACGGCGATGAAGGGATAGCCCCTGATCCCGCAGACGATCGCGAGGCCGGTGCCCATATTGCCGGAGGTGAGCTCGACCACGGTCTGGCCCGGCTTCAGCGCACCCGACGTTTCCGCCTCCTCGATGATGCCGAGCGCGGCCCGGTCCTTCTTCGAAAAGCCGGGATTGAGATAATCGAGCTTGGCGAGGATGCTGCCTTCGACGCCGAGATGCCGCGTCAGCCGGTCGAGCCGCACGATCGGCGTATCGCCGATGGCCTCGACGATCGAATCCATCACGGGGCGCATGCGTGTCCTCCCGGTCAGCTTCAGGCCACCATGCGCAAGGCAACCACGGTCGCGACACCAACGGCGACCACGCCGAGCAACGGCAGGCGCGTCGCCGCGAGGCCGCAGACCAGCGCCGCCACCGTCTCGGGCCAGCCGGTCGCCAGCGCGCTCGGCGCGATCACGGCGATCAGCACGGCCGGCGGGATCGCGTCGAAGGCGGCCTGCGCCCGCGGCGACAGATTGAGCCGGCCGACGAGGGCAAGGCCCGCGATACGGGTGAGATAGGTCACCAGCGCCATACCCAGGAAGGCAGCGAGATTGATCGGCTCGACGCTCATTCGGCCGGGCTTTCGATAGGCTTCCCGGCGAGATCGCCGGCGGCGATCCAGGCGGCGGCAAGACCGCAGAGCGCGCCCGCCAGCACATGCCAGGGCGGCCCTGCGAGCTTGTAGGCCAGCGCCGAGGCGATGCCGGCGGCCCCCACCGTCCAGGCGGTGACCTTGCCCTTCCAGAAGGCGGCGGTCAGCGCGATGAACAGGGCCGTGAAGGCGAAGTCGGCGCCGTAGCGCTTGGGATCGCCGAGCGCGGCGCCGATGATCGCGCCCGTCGTCGAGGTCGTCAGCCAGCCCAGCACGAAGGGCACGATCATGGCGAACCAGTAGGCCGGCGTCACCGGATGGCTGCGCGCCCGCTTCTCGGCCAGCGCCCAGTTCTCGTCGGCCATGTAGTAGAGCCCGCCGAAGATCTGCGGAGTCGAGAAGCCCTTGAGCTTCGGCGCGATCGAAGCGCTCATCAGGATATGGCGGGCATTGATCAGCGCCGTCGAGAACACCAGCGCGAAAATCGGCGCCGGATGTGTCCAGAGCTCGACCGCGGCGAATTGCGCGCCCCCGGCGAAGACCAGCACGCTCATCAGGAAGACCTCGAATGGCGAGAGGCCCTTGCCGGCAGCAAGCGCGCCGAAGAGCAGCCCGATCGGCACGGCCGCCAGCGCCGCCGGCCAGATGTCGTTGAGCCCGGCCCGGGCTTCGTCTTTCCAGCTCATCGTCTTGTCCATCAGCCGTGATGGGCGGCGCGGAAGACGCCCGGCGTCACGCCGAGCCTCGCCTTGAAGGCGCGGGTCAGATGCGCCTGGTCGCAGAACCCGGTGGCGGCCGCGACCGCGCCGGGGGACTCGCCGCGCCGCAGCCGCTCTCTGGCACGGCGGATACGGACATCGACGAGATAGGCATGCGGCGTCAGCCCGGTCTCGCGCCGGAAGGCTCGGATCAGGTGATGGCGCGGCAGGCCAGAGCGTTGCGTAAGATCCGCCAGCGACAGATCCTCGTCATAGCGCTGCTCGAGCAACTCCCTCGCCTGTGCGATCGGCCCGCGCTCGCGCCCGATCTCACGGACGGAAAGGTCGGCATGGCGCGACAGGCACCAGGCATAGGCGCGCAGCAGGCCTTCCTCGCCGGCGAGGCCATCCCCGCCCTCCTCCAGCGCACGATGCGCCTCCGAGAACAGAGCCGAGCCCTCCGGGTCCTGCACGGTCGGCTCGGGGAAGAAGGGCGTGCCGATCGTCTCGTCGCCGGTCAGCGAGATCGCGACCTCGCGCATCAGCTCGATCGTCGGATAGGTCATCCGGTAGCGATAGCCGCCCTCGCTGGGGGCGCCGTCATGGACGTCGAGCGGATGGTTGAAGACGAGGTCGCCGGTGCGGGCGAAGAGCGTGCGCCCACGCGCATGCCAGAGCTCGCAACCCGAGAGGATCGTGCCGACCGCATAGGTCTCGTGGGCGTGCGGCGAATAGGTATGGGTCGAGAACCGCGCCGACAGGCATTCCAGCCCGGAGAAGCGCGCCGCCGTGAACAGGCGGGCGTGCTCGCCCTCCCGGAGCGGCATCTCTCCCAGTGCATCGCCTTGGCTGATCAGATCCATGGCGCAAGATAGAGCGGAACCGCGCCTTGATGTCTTGAAGAAAAGTGATGGCGACGATCACGCGACCGTCGCCATTTAGTCGATCTCAGGGGCGCGGCGGCTCCTTGCCGGCCACCAGCACCAGCAGCGCGCCGGCCAGCGTCGCCACCGCCATGTAGCCGATCGGGCCGAGGCCGCCGACATGGTTGACCAGGAGGCCGCCCAGCACCGCGCCGCTGGCGATCGCGACCAGAAAGGCGGCCGTCACCAGCCCGCTCGCCGATTCGGCATGGTCGGCCGCGACGCGCACCATCCAGGTCTGGAAGCCGACCGGCGCAAAGCCGAAGGCGAAGCCCCAGAGCGCGACCGCGATCCCCGCCACGATCGGTGACGCGCCGAACTGGAGCATGACCAGCGCCAGGATGCCGATCGCCAGCGCGAAGGAGACGATCGCAAGTTTGACGCCGCGCCCCGCGACGACACCACCGGCGAAATTGCCGACGACATTGCCGAGGCCATAGCCGAGCAGCACGATGGTGATCGCCGCGACGCCGAGCTGTGGCGCATGCTCCAGGAAGGGCCGGATATAGGTGAAGCCGGTGAACTGGCCGGAGATGATGACGAGCACCGAGATCAGCATCAGCCGGATGCTCGGCCGCGCGAGCAGCACCCCCAGCGTGCCCAGCCGCGGCGCAGTCTGCGGCGGCAAAGGCGGCATCGTCGTCAGCAGCGCCAGCAGGGCGACGCCGGCGAGCCCCGCCGAGAGCCCGAACACCATGCGCCAGCCAATCAGGGAATCGAGATAGGCGCCGAGCGGCCCGCCGCCAATGAAAGCGGCCGAGACGCCGGCCGAGATCAGCGCCAGTGCCCGCGGCACCGACTGCGCCGGCACGAGCCGCAGCGTCAGCGCCGGCGCCATCGACCAGAAGCCGCCGAGCGCGAGGCCGAGCAGGAAGCGCGCCGCCAGCAGCATGAGAAAGCCGTTGGCCAGCGCCGTGACCAGGCTCGACAAGGCGAGCAGCGACAGCAGCGACCAGAGTACCAGCCGCCGATCGAAGCGGCTGGTGGCGATCGGAGTGAAGATCGCGGCGGCGACACCGACCAGCGAGGTCACGGTGACGGTCTGCCCGGCGGCGCCGACGCTGATCGAGAGATCGGCGGCGATCGAGGTCAGGACGCTGGCGGGCAGGAATTCGGCGCTGACCAGCGCGAATACGCCCATGGAGAGGGCGAAGACCGCCGGCCAGGCGGCCGAACGCTCTTCAGGGACGATGCCGACGAGCTCGGCATCGGCTGTGGCTGACAAGGAATCCGACATGGGATGCTCCAAAGAGGCCGGAGAAGTTCGGACACCGGAGTTAGGCGTGACCGCCTGGAGCTTCCATGCTAGAAAACCCGATATGCTTGACCAATCGTCCAGAAGATCGGGGCCGGACCCGCTGACGGAGATGCTTCGCGGCCTCCGGCTCGAAGGCGTCGACTACGCCCGCTACCAGATGACGACGCCCTGGTGCCTGCTGTTTCCGGCCCAGCCGGCCGCGCGCTTTCACTTCATGGCTGAGCAGGGTTGCTGGCTGCGCACCCCCGAGGGCGACTGGTGCCGGCTCGAACAGGGCGATGCCGTGCTGATGCCCCGCGGCGTCGAGCATGCGCTCGCCAGCGAGCCCGGCATCTCGCCGACACCCAACGGGCACTGCGCCTTCCAGCACTGCTGCGGCGAGATCGCCGAGGCGCGCGGCGGCGGCGCAGGAGAAGGCAATGGCGAGGCGACAGTGTTCTTCAGCGCCAGCCTCTGCTTCAACGTCGATGCCCAGCACCCGATGCTGCGGATGATGCCGGAGCTGATGTGGGTACATGAGATGGCGGTGGCCGAGCCGGCGATCCCGGCGCTACTGACGACCATGGCCTGCGAACTCACACTCGATCGCGTCGGCGCCGGCGGCATCCTCACCCGCCTGGCGGACGTGGTCGCCGCCGCCCTGATCCGCTCCTGGGTCGAGCGCGGTTGCGGCAGCGCCACCGGCTGGGTCGCCGCTGCGCGCGATCCCGATATCGGCCGCGTCCTCGCCGCGATCCACCTCAACCCGAGCGAGGACTGGACCGTCGATGCCCTCGCCAGGGTGATGCACGCCTCGCGCTCCGCCTTCGCCGAGCGCTTCGCCAGCGTCGTCGGCGAGACCCCGGCCCGCTATGTCCTGCAGGTCCAGATGCATCAGGCCAGGCAATGGCTGGAGCGCGACCGGATGCGGATCTCGGCGGTGGCGCGCCGCCTCGGCTACGATTCGGAGGCCTCGTTCAGCCGCGCCTTCAAGCGCGTGATCGGCAAGCCGCCGAGCCATTTCCGCAATACCGAGCCGCCGATCCGCGCGACACGGCCGGTCGATGCCTCCCCTGCCGGCAGCCCTCCGGGCCGTATCGCCGACCACTGATCACCACGCCTTCGACGGGACGACCATGAGCATCCGCCAGCAGCTGATCGAGCGCTTCTTCCGCTATGTCGCAGTCACCAGCCAGAGCGACATCAAGGCGACGACGCTGCCGAGCACGCCGGGCCAGCAGCGCCTCGCCGAACTGCTGGCCGAAGAATTGCGCGCACTCGGCCTCGACGACGTCCTCATCGACGACCGCGCCACCGTCACGGCGCTGAAGCGCGGCACTGTCGCCGGCGCCCCCAGGATCGGCTTCATCGCCCATCTCGATACCTTCGATGCCGGTCTCTCGCCCGATATCCGCCCGCAGCTCCTGCGCTTCGAAGGCGAGGACCTCTGCCTCAACCGCGACCAGGACATCTGGCTGCGCGTCGCCGAGCATCCGCAACTCAGCGACTGGCGGGGCGCCGAGATCATCGCCAGCGACGGCACCAGCGTGCTCGGCACCGACAACAAGGCTGCGATCACGGTGATCATGACCCTGCTCGCCAATCTCAGCCCACAGGACAAGCATGGCGACATCGCCGTCGCCTTCGTGCCGGACGAGGAGATCGGCCTGCGCGGCGCCAAGGTCCTCGATCTCGCCCGCTTCCCCTGCGACTTCGCCTATACGATCGACTGCTGCGAGCTCGGCGAAGTCGTGATCGAGAACTTCAACGCCGCCGCCGTCGAGATCACCTTGACCGGCGTCAGCACCCATCCGATGTCGGCCAAGGGCGTGCTGGTGAACCCGGTGCTGATGGCGCAGGACTTCATCAGCCGTTTCGACCGGGCAGAGACGCCGGAGAACACCGAAGGCCGCGAGGGCTATGTCTGGTTCAACGCCATAACCGCCAATGCCAGCGAAGCCAGGCTCGGAGCCTTGATCCGCGACTTCGACAGGCAGAGCTTCGAAGCCCGCAAGCGCCGCATCAAGGAGGTCGCGGACGAGATCGCCACGCTCTATCCGACCGGCCGGGTCGAGTGCGTGGTCAGCGACACCTATGGCAACATCCATGACAGCCTCGGCGACGACCGGCGCCCGGTCGACCTGCTGTTCGGCGCGCTGGAGGCGCTGCAGATCCGCAGGAAGCAGATCCCGATGCGCGGTGGTACCGATGGCGCGGCGCTCTCGGCCCGCGGCCTGCCGACGCCGAACTTCTTCACCGGCGCCTATAATTTCCACTCGCGCTACGAGTTCCTGCCGGTGCCAGCCTTCGAGAAATCCTATGAGGTCACGCGGATGATCTGCACGCTGGCGGCGCAGACGCCGTCAGCCACACCCAACTTGCGGTAGCAGTGACATTCGTTGAAATGATCGGCGGGATCTCGCGTCGGAGGCGCCGTCTTGCAGCTCAAATCACTGAAGGGCGGCCTGGAGTTCAATCACCCAGCCTGGCCGACGATCCGGCTCTATTTCGGCATGCCGCTGGTGGCGGCGCTGCTGACCTATCCGCTGTGGCGCAGCTTCCGGGCGGACGGATTGATCGCGGCGATCCTGGTCGGCGTCGGCGCGATGCTGTCGGTGCTCGCGCATGAGCTCGGCCATGCCGCCGTGGCCAAGCGGATCGGATTGAAGCCTTCGCTCATTCGGCTGTACGCCCTCGGCGGCGACGTGACGTGGCAGGCCAAGCACTGGACGCGTGCGGAGGAGCAGCGGATTCTGTGGGCCGGGCCGCTGGTCAATCTCGCCCTCGGCCTACTCTGCCTCGCGGCCTATTGGTTGCTGCTGCAGGCGCCTGGACTGCTCGGCAGTGTCGATCCCGAGCCGGGGCGCACCATTTTCCTGTCACCACCGCCGAGGCTGGACCCGGTGCCCGTTCGAGTCCTGCACTGGCTGGGCTGGATCAATCTCGCCCTCGGTTTCATCAACCTCCTGCCCGCCTACCCTCTCGATGGCGGCCGGCTGGCGCATAACTGGATCGAGCGGCGCTATGGCAAGGCTCGAGCACTGTTCTGGCTCGGGCTCAGCGGCACCGTGCTGGCGATACTGGCCAAGCTCGCCTTCGTCATGAGCCTTCTGGCGGGTATGCTGATCTGGGCCCCGCCCGACTTTGCGCCGAACTGGACCGCTTTCAAGAAAGGCCGCCGTCTGCTCGCAGCCAAAACGCAGGAGCTCTGAGCCAGCGTCGATCCGCCTCTACCCCCCGACCAGCTCGAACCAGCCGGCCTCGTCGATCACCTTGACGCCGTGCTTGGCGGCATCCTTGAGCTTCGAGCCGGCGCCCGGCCCCGCCACCAGCAGATCAGTCTTCGATGAGACCGAACCGGCGACCTTGGCTCCCAGCCGCTCGGCCATCGCCTTGGCCTCGTCGCGTGTCATGCGTTCGAGCGCGCCGGTGAAGACGACGATCTGGCCGGCGACCGGACTGGACGAGGCCACCGCCTCCAGGGGCTGCGGCGTCACCTCTCCCAGCAGCCGGGCGAGCATCTGCTGGTTGTGCTCCTCGGCGAAGAACTGCAGCAGCGCCTCGACCACTGTCGGGCCGACGCCGTCGATCGCGTCGAGCGCCGCTCGCTCCTCGCTCTCAGGGTTCTCGGCGGCGAGGCAGGCCGCCTGCAAGGCTTCGAACGAGCCGTAATGGCGCGCCAGCAGTCGCGCATTGGTCTCGCCGATATGGCGGATGCCGAGGCCGAAGATGAAGCGGTTGAGCGGGGGCCTCCGCCGGTCGTCGATCGCCTCGAACAGTTTCTTGGTGCTGGTCGCGCCGAAGCCTTCCTTGTCCTTCAGCTTCTTCAGGTTGGCCGCATCGCGCTGTGCCAGCGTGAAGATGTCGGCCGGCTGCTTCACCGGCAGATCGGGATCGTCATGGAAGAACTCGATCTGCTTGTCGCCGAGCCCGTCGATGTCGAGCGCGTCACGCGAGACGAAGTGCTTCAGGCGCTCGACCGCCTGCGCCTCGCAGATCAGCCCGCCGGTGCAGCGGCGCACCGCATCCTCCTTGCCCGAGCGCGGATTGTGCTCGCGCACCGCATCCGAGCCGCAGACCGGGCAGGTCGTCGGAAAGACGTAAGGCTGCGCGTCGGCTGGCCTCTTGGCGAGGTCGACCGCCTCGACGCGCGGGATCACGTCGCCGGCGCGCTTCACCGTCACGGTGTCGCCGATGCGGATGTCGCTGCCGTCGCGGATCGGCAGCCCCTTCGAATCGAAGCCGCGGATGTAATCCTCATTGTGCAGCGTCGCATTCGTGACGACGACGCCGCCGACCGTCACCGGCTTCAGCCGCGCCACCGGCGAGAGCGCGCCGGTGCGCCCGACCTGGATGTCGATCGCCTCCAGCACCGTTGTGGCAAGCTCGGCCGGGAATTTGTGGGCGATCGCCCAGCGCGGCGCCCGCGCGACGAAGCCGAGCCTTGCTTGCAAGGCGAGATCGTCGACCTTGTAGACCACGCCGTCGATGTCGTAGCCGAGGCTCGCGCGCTGCGCCTCGATCGACCGGTAATGCGCCAGCAGTTCCTCGACGCTGTCGCAGCGGACCATCAGCGGATTGGTCCTGAAGCCCCAGCGTGCGAAGGCCTCGACCACGCCGAACTGAGTCGGCGCCGGCAGGACCGGCATCTCGCCCCAGGCATAGGCGAAGAACCGCAGGGGGCGTGATGCCGTGATCGAGACGTCGAGCTGGCGCAGCGAGCCGGCGGCGGCATTGCGCGGATTGGCGAATTCGCGCTCCTCCTTCTCGCGCTGGCGCTGGTTGATTGCGGCGAAATCGGCATGGCCGAGATAGATCTCGCCGCGCACCTCGGCGATATCAGGCCCGTCCTTGCCCTTCAGCCGGTGCGGAATCTCGGAAATCGTGCGGGCGTTCGCCGTGACGTCCTCGCCCTCCTCACCGTCGCCGCGGGTGGCGGCGCTGACCAGCTCGCCGTTCTCGTAGCGCAGCGACAGCGAGAGCCCATCGATCTTCGGCTCGGCGGTGAAGGCGATCGGCTGGTCGTCCTTGCGGCCGAGGAAGGTGCGCACGCGCGTGACGAAGTCGGCGATGTCCTCGTCGGCGAAGGCATTGTTGAGCGAGAGCATCGGCACCCGATGCCGGATCTTGGCGAACTTGCCGGACGGCTTGGCGCCGACCCTGTCGGAGAGCGCCTCTTCCCCTTTGAGTTCGGGGAAGGCGCTTTCCAGTGCCGTGAGCCGGCGGAACTTCGCGTCGAAGGTCGCGTCGTCCATGATCGGCGCGCTGTCGCTGTGATAGGCCTCGTTCGCGGCGGCGATCTCGGGCGCGAGCGCCTGATGCTCGGCGCGCGCCGCCTCGGGGGTCAGATCTTCGACGGGAGTGGGAACAGTGTCGGCCATGGCGTAGTTCTAGTTCAGGGGAAGTTTCCTGCGAAGCTCCTGTTTCACGATTTGGGTACGCCGATTTGTGGCAGGAGCCGGTCGGGTGTAGGCTCACCTCGCTGAAATGGATGCTCGACGCCTCGCAGGTCTTGACCGGAGGATCGCGTCAGGACCGCCAAGGCGAACCGGGCCGCAACCGGGAAGAACGCCATGGCCGATACCCATATCCATCATCACCCGATGGCGGCGAACGATGCTGCGCCTGACGATGCCTTGCCCGTCAACGAGATTCACCTCGCCGACATCAAGGACGCGCTCAAGCAGGGCTATTCCGACTTCATGGCCCAGCCGAGCCATCTGCTCTTCATCGCGCTGATCTATCCGATCGCAGGGATTCTGCTCGCCCGCCTGACGGTGAGCTACAACATCTTCCCGCTGCTGTTCCCGCTGGCCTCGGGCTTCGCCCTGCTCGGCCCCTTCGCCGCGATCGGCCTTTACGAGATCAGCCGCCGCCGCGAGCTCGGCATGGATACCTCTTGGAAGCACGCGCTCGATGTCGTGCATTCGCCCGGCATCGGCCAGATCGCACTGCTCGGCGCGCTGCTGACGGGCGTCTTCCTCACCTGGCTGTTCAGCGCCTGGGTGATCTATCGCTGGCTGATGGGCGATGTCCCGCTTGAGACCTTCGAGGGCTTCATGACGCCGCTGCTGACCACGGTGAACGGCTGGACGATGATCATCCTGGGCAACGCGCTCGGCCTGCTCTTCGCCATCCTGGTGTTCTCGATGACGGTCGTCTCCTTCCCGCTGATGCTCGACCGGCATGTCAGCATGGCGACTGCGGTGAAGACCTCGATGGCGGCCGTCGAGAAGAACCCGCGGGTGATGCTGTACTGGGCCCTGACGATCACGGCACTCTTGGTACTGGGCTCGCTGCCCGTGTTGGTCGGCCTGATCCTGGTCATGCCGATCCTCGGCCATGCCAGCTGGCACTTCTACCGCAAGGTCGTGCCGCAATAGACGCCGCCTAAACGGCGGCCGCCTCCCCGTCATGGTTGGGCTTGTCCCGACCATCCACGCCTTCCTTTGGCGCGAACGGTGTTCCAGATGTGGATGCTCGCCACAAGGGCGAGCATGACGGCGCGCTCCCCCGTCAGTGCTGATCGACAGATACCTCGCGCGTCAGCCCGCGCCTGACCAGCCCGACCGCGAACAGCACCGGCAGCGAGGCGATCAGCCCCATCGCCGAGAGCCGGCCCCATAAGGTCTCGTCCTCGTTGATCAGCGTCGCGATGAAGGCCGGCAGGGTGAACTTCGACGGCGTCTGGATGAAGAGCAGCGCGAACAGGAACTCGTTCCAGCTCATGATCGCAACGAACACCGCGGTCGCGACCAGCCCCGGCATCAGCAGCGGCACGACGATCTCCAGCAGCCGCTTCAGGAAGCCGGCGCCGTCGAGCATCGCCGCCTCCTCGAAGGAATAGGGCACGTCGCGGACGAAGCCGAGCAGCATCCAGATCGCGAAGGGCAGCGCCAGGATCTGGTTGGCGAGGATCAGCCCGAGATGGGTGTCGAGCAGCCCGAGCGCCCGCAGCACCTGGTAGAGCGGGATGGCGAGCGCGATCGGCGGCGCCAGCTTGATCACCAGCACGAAGCCGAGGAAGACGATGTCGAAGCGCTTCGGCAGCTGGAAGCGCGCCAGCGCATAGGCAGCCGGCAGCCCGGCCAATAGCGACAGGCCGACCGTGCCGAGCGCCACCACGACGCTGTTGAGCCCGAGCCGCCACATCCCGCCGTCGAGCAGCACGCGGTAATGCGCCAGCGTCGGATCCTGCGGCCAGAGCGCGATCGAGGTCGAGACATATTCGGCCGGCGGCTTGACCGAGGTCGCGACCATCCAGACCAGCGGGACCAGCGACAGCGCGCAGAGCCCGAAGGCAGCGATGATCCGGATCATCGGCCAGCCCCCTTGAGCAGGGAGACAGCGTAGACGACGGCGAGCAGGCCGGCGACGGCGATCATCACCACCGCGGCAGCCGACGCCAGCCCGATGTCGAAGAAGCGAAAGCCCTGCCGGTAGACGAACATCGAGACCGTCTCGGTCGCCTGCCCCGGCCCGCCGCCGGTCATGGCGTAAACCTTGTCGAACAACTTGAAGCTGTCGACCGAGCGCAGCAGCGCCGCGACGAAGAGATAGGGCGCGAGCAAGGGCAGCGTCATGTCGCGAAAGCGCCGCCAGGGCCCGGCGCCGTCGACGCGGGCGGCCTCATAGACATCCTGCGGGATCAGTCGCAGGCCGGCAAAGATGATCAGGAAGGCGAAGGGCGCGGTCTGCCAGAGATCGACGAGCACGATCGACCAGAGCGCGAGATTGGGATCGAACAGCCAGGGCACGCCGGGCAGGCCGATCGCGCGCAGCAGGTTGTTGAGAAAGCCGAGATCGAAATGGAACCAGGCCCGCCAGATCGCGGTCACCACCATGGTCGAGAGCACGAAGGGCGCGAGCAGCAGCGTCATGATCAGCGTGCGGCCGGGAAAGGCGCGGTCGAGCAGCAGCGCCAACCCCAGGCCGGCAGCGACCTCGAGCACGGTGGCAACCACGGTGAACACCACCGTGTTGGTCACCGCCTGCCGGAAGAAGCGGCTGTCCCAGAGCTCGCGGAAATTCTCCAGCCCGACGAACTTGGCGTTCTCGAAGCCGTAATCGGTGGCGAACAGGGAGAGCGCCAGCGTCCGCCCGAGCGGATAGAGCGTCAGCCCGGCGAAGATCAGGAGCGCCGGCGTCAGCAGGAGCCAGGGCAATAGGCGGCGGGAAGCAGTCATTACGTCCAGACGGAAAGCGGGCTGCCTCGGTATGAGGCGGCCCGTGTGACGATCAGCGCGTCAGGGCGCGGGCGATCTGGGCGTTGGCCTCGGTCAGCGCCTGCTTGGGCTGCATCTGGCCGATCAGCGCGAGCTGGAGGTAGTCGCCCAAAATGGTCTCGACGCGGGCCCACTGGCTGATGCGCGGGCGCGCCTGGGCGACGTTCAGCGCCTCGAGCTGCGCCGGGTACCAGCGATACTTGGCGACGAGGTCCTTGTCGTTGAACAGCGCGGCGAGGGTCGGCGGGTTGCCGGTTTCGAGCGCGATCAGCTTCTGGTTCTCAGGGCTGGTGACGAAGCGGATGAAGTCGGCGGCGCGCGCCTTGTTCGGCGAATCCGCCGGGATGCCGAGCAGCCAGGCGCCGAGCATCGGCGCCGGTCCCTTGACCTCGCCGGGCGTGGAGACGACCTCGACCTGGTTCGCGACCTTGGAGGCGCTGCCGTCGAGTGTGCCGGCCCAGGACGACCACATCTCGACCGCGATCGCGGCGCGGCCCTGCTGGATCGCATCGCGCAGTTCGGTGGCGTTGTAGGTCTCGACGCCCTTCGGCGCGAGCGCCTTGAACGACAGGAACTGGGTCAGCGCCTTCTCGGCCTCGGGCGTGTCGAGCACGGCCTTGCCGTCGGCGCTCACCACGTCGCCGCCATGGGCCCACAGCACCGGCAGGAAGGAGGTGACGATCGGATTGCCCTTGATGCCGCGGAAGACGAGGCCGGAAACGCCCTCTTCCTTCGACTGGATCGCCTGCGCCGCCTTGACGACGTCGCTCCAGGTCTTGGGCCGCTCGAAACCGTGCTTGGCGAGCAGGTCCTTGCGATAGGCGAACATCGCGATATTGCCGACGAAGGGCGCGGCATAGAGCTTGCCGTTGTGCTTGGAGACGTCGATCGCCGACTTGACGAACTCTCCCGGCAGGCCGCCGACGGTGTCGAGATCGGTGAGCCAGCCGCGCGCCATGAATTCCGGTGCCCAGATATCGTCGAGCATGGCGACGTCGGTCGCCGCTGTCTTCTCGCGCGCGCCGACCGCGAGGCGCTCATAGAGCGGGCCGCCGCCGAGCTCGAGCCGCTCGATCTTCACGTTCGGGTTCTTGGCCTGGTAGAGCTCGACCATCTTGGCCAGCGCCGGCGCGAAGCCGGCATCGCGCCCGGCGATCACCAGCCGATCCTGCGCCGCGGCGGGCAGAACGAGCCCGGCCAACATCAACACGGCGCCGAGCGCCTTACCCATCGTCCTCATCGCGATCCCCCGTCCGGGTCTCTGCCCGGCCGGGCATTGTGGGAGCGGATGGCTGGCGAGTGCAACAGATATACGACGATTTTGGAACAATCCCGCGCGGCGCGGCGTTCGGATGATGCTGCGGCGCTGCCGCACCGATCATCGGCCGTTGCGAGACGACGGCAACGTAACCGGAGGGGGCTCTACCATGAACAACATCATCTACATCGTCGGCTTGGTCGTCGTCGTCCTCGCGATCCTGTCCTTCCTCGGGCTGCGTTGATTGCGGCCGCCTTGGGCTGAGCGCATAACGCTGCTCCAACCGCCATGCTCGCCCTTGTGGCGAGCATCCGCGTCTTGAACATCGCCCTGCCGAAAGGAAGACGTGAATGGTCGGCACAAGGCCGACCATGACGACAAGGCGCAGACTGGGTTTATCTCAGCGATCGTCGCGGCGTGGCTTCTTGCCGGTGAAGGGCTTCTTCGCCCCAAATGGCTTCTTCCCGGCGAAGCTCTTGCCGGCCGGCCGGCCATCGCCGCCCGCCGGGCGTTCGCCACCATGCGGCGCACCGAACGGCTTCTTGCCGCCCTCGAACTTGCCAACCTTGAACTTGCCAGCGAACGGCTTGCCGCCGTGCTCGCCTTTCTTGTCGAAGGAGGGGCGCTCCGGCCTCAGGATCGCGGTTTCCTCATAGGCTGGCTCGCGGTCGCGCCGCGTCGGATCGTAAGGCTTGCCGAACGGCTTGCGCTTGCCCTCATAAGGCTTGCGCTCGCTCGAACGCTCCTCGCGGGCCGGATAGGCGCCGCGCGGCGCATGGCTCGCCTTCTCGGCGAAAGGCTTGGCCGCTCGGCGCTCGCCCTCACCGGCTACCTGCTCGATCGTGATCCGGTCGCGATCGGGCACGCGGGTCAACTCGGCGAAGCGCTCGGCGACATCGGCATCGATCTCGATCTTGGTCTCGCGGTCGAAGATGCGGATCGCACCGACCTCGTCGCGAGTGATCTGGCCACGCCGGCAGATCATCGGCAGCAGCTTGCGCGGATCGGCACCATCCTTCCGCCCCGTATTGAGCCGGAACCAGACCGTCTCGCCGCGCGGACCTGAACGCTCGCCACGCTCGCGGTCGCCAGGCGTGCGCTTCTGGGCATAGTCCTCGGCGCTGCGGGCCGGGCGACGCTCCTCATGGCCGAAATTGGGATCGCCGACCTCCTCGGTCGCCGGCAGGCGCGAGCGATAGACGCGCACCAGTGACGCGGCGAGCTCCTCGGCCGAGCGACCGGCGAGCAGCGCACCGATCATGCCGGCATCGTCCTCGCCCGCCTCGCCCGAGAGCAGCGGATCCTGCAACATGCGCTCCTGGTCGAGTGCGCGGATCTCGTCCTGCGTGGGTGCAGCGGCCCACTCCGCCTCGGCTCCGGCGCCCGCGAGCAGCATCTGCGCCTTGCGCCGGCGCGAGGGCGGCACCAGCAGCGCGCTGATGCCCTTCTTGCCGGCCCGGCCGGTGCGGCCGCTGCGGTGCTGCATCACCTCGGGATCATTCGGCAGCTCGGCGTGGATGACGAGCGTCAAGCCCGGCAGGTCGATCCCACGCGCGGCGACGTCGGTCGCGACGCAGATACGGGCGCGGCCATCGCGCAGCGCCTGCAGCGCCGAATTGCGCTCGCTCTGACTGAGCTCGCCCGAGAGCGAGACGGCAGTGAAACCGCGCTCCAGCAGCGCCGCCTCGAGATGACGCACGGCATTGCGGGTGTTGCAGAACACCAGCGCGCAAGGGGCGTCGTAGAAGCGCAGCAGGTTGACGACGGCGAGCTCGCTCTCGCGCGGATAGACGCGAATGGCGCGGTATTCGATGTCGGCATGGCCGCCCTCGCCGGCGGCGACCTCGATGCGCAGCGCGTCGCGCTGATAGCTCTTGGCGAGCGCGATGATCGCCTTCGGCAGCGTCGCCGAGAACAGCAGGCTGCGGCGCTCTTCCGGCGCGGCCTGCAGGATGAATTCGAGATCGTCGCGGAAGCCGAGATCGAGCATCTCGTCGGCCTCGTCGAGGACCACCGCCTTCAGCGCCGAGAGGTCGAGCTGGCCGCGATCGAGATGGTCGCGCAGGCGCCCGGGCGTGCCGACGACGATATGGGCGCCCTCGGCCAGCAGCATCGCCTCGCGACGAGGATCCATGCCGCCGACACAGGCGATGATGCGGGCCTTGGCCTCGCCATAGAGCCAGGCGAGCTCACGCTGGACCTGGAGCGCAAGCTCGCGGGTCGGCGCGACGATCAGCGCCAGCGGCAGTCCGGCGCGCGGCAGGATCTCAGCCTCGCCGATCAGGTCGGCGCCGAGGGCGAGCCCGTAGGCCACCGTCTTGCCCGAGCCGGTTTGCGAGGAGACCAGCAGGTCGCGGCCGGCGGCGGCCTCTTCCAGCACGGCGGCCTGGACAGGGGTCGGCTCACTGTAATTGCGGTCGGCGAGCGCACGCGCGAGCGGCGCGCTCGTGGAGATGAAGGACATGCGATGTCAGGCCTTAGATTGCAGCTGGCGGGTCGGCAGCACGCAGAACGAGGGGCGGCGCCGGACGCGGCACCGCGATATTGCGCTGCACATAGAGGAAAACGCGGAAAAAGGGAATGCGGCATTGGCCGATCCCGCATGCGGCCAAGGCGGCCGGCCATGCCGCCCGCTCGATTGCCGGCGGCGAGAGCCGCGTGATCTAAACGAGCCGTACCGGAACGGAGATCGGCGGACATGAGCGAGGCTTGGCGGCGGTTCGGCTCCTACCACGTGCTCATCCTGGATGATGGTGTCTTCGAGGCGCCGCTCGATGTCCTGGTCCATGCCGAAGGCGAAGCCGCCCGCGACGAAGCCCTGGCGCGCTGGGGCAAGCCGAAGGTCAGCATCCCCGTCAACTGCTTCGCCCTGAAAGGCGCCGACGGGATCACCCTGATCGATGCCGGCACCGGCCCCAGCTGGGGCGAGGCGATGGGCCACGCGCCGGCTGCCATGACGAAGGCAGGCATCGCGCCCGAACAGGTCGAGCGTGTCCTGATCACACATCTGCACGGCGATCACGCGCTCGGACTGTTCGACGGTGATCGCGCGCGTTTCCCCAAGGCCGAGATCATCGTGCCCGAAGCCGATTTCGGTTTCTTCGGCGACGAAGCCAAGCGCGCGCAGACACCGCAGAACCGGCAGGGTGGCTTTGCCGTCACCGCAGCGGTGAAGAAGTACTATGCCGGCCGCATTCATTCCGTCCCGGCCGGCAGCGTGCATCCCGGCATCACTTTGATCCCGCTGCCCGGCCACACCCCCGGCCATGGCGGCTACCTGATCGAAGGAGACGAGCCTCTGCTGCTCTGGGGCGACGCGGTGCATCTCTCCGACCTGCAGGCAACTGATCCTGGGATCGGATTCGTCTACGATTTCGACGCCACAACCGCCCTCGCCTCTCGCCGCGCCATCCTCGAACGCGCCGCAAGTGAAAACTGGGTCGTGTCAGGCGGTCATATCGAGGGTTTCAGACGGGTCATCGCAAAGGGCGCGGGATACGAGCTGATCCCCGCCTGAACGCAGGCTAGCTGCGCATCCCGGCCGCATCGAGCAGCTTGCCGGCCGCCGCACGCGCTTCCTCGGTGATCGAGGCGCCCGCGAGCATGCGGGCGATCTCCTCACGCCGGGTACCATCCTGGAGCGGCGCAACGCGGGTGACGGTGCGCTCATCGGCCCCCTCCCCGCCTTCAGCCGATTTCGCGATCAGGAAATGCTGGCCGGCCTTGGCCGCGACCTGCGGCGCATGCGTCACCGAGATCACCTGCACTCGCGCCGCCAGCCGCGCCAGCCGCTCGCCGATCGCATCCGCGACCGCGCCGCCGACGCCGGTGTCGATCTCGTCGAAGACCAGGGTCGGGGCCGAGCCGCGCTCGGCCAGCACCACCTTCAGCGCCAGCATGAAGCGCGAGAGCTCGCCGCCCGAGGCGACCTTCATCATCGGCCCCGGCCGCGTGCCTGGATTGGTCTCGACCCAGAACTCGACACGGTCGAGCCCTTCCGGCCCGCGCGCATCGGGATCGCTGTCGATCTGCGTGATGAACCGGGCACGCTCCAGCTTGAGTGGTGGCAATTCCGCCTTGACCGCGGCATCGAGCGCCGAAGCAGCCCGGATACGCCCTGCGGACAAGGCCGTCGCCAGCGCGACATAGGCGGCTTCGGCTTCGGCGAGCTCAGCCTCCAAGCGCTTCAGCGAGCCCTCGCTCTCGTCGAGCGCGGCAAGGTCGGCCGCCATGGTCTCCGCCAGCGCCGGCAGGGCATCGACGGGAACGTCGAACTTGCGTGCCGCCGCTCGCAAGGCGAACAGCCGTTCCTCGACCCGCTCCAGCAGGCGCGGATCGAATTCGGCGGCACGCACCGCCGCCTGCAAGGTCTCGCCCGCCTCTTCGAGCGCGACCACCGCCGTGGTCAACGCCGCGATCGACGGGTCGACCAGCTCAGGCGCCTGGCTCGCACGTCGCTCCAGCCGGCGCAGCACGCCAGACAAGGCAGCGACCGGGGACGCGTTGCCACCAACAGCCTCGAACGCCTCGATGATGTCGCGAGCCACCTTCTCGGCGGACATCATGCCCTGGCGTTTGGCAGCGAGCGCATCCTCCTCGCCCGGCTCGGGCGCGAGCTTGCCGAGCTCGGCCACGGCATGGCGGAGGAAATCAGCCTCCTTGCGCGCGGTCTCGACCCGCATGCGCTGGCTCTGCAGGGCCTGGCGCGCCTTCTTCAGGGTCTCGCTGGCACGGGCGACCTCTGCCGCCTGCTCGCCGAGCTCGCCGAAGCCGTCAAGGATGGTGCGGTGCTGGGCCGGGTCGGTCAAAGCCCGGTCGTCATGCTGGCCATGGATCTCGACCAGCGCCGCGCCGATCATGCGCAGGATCTGGACGCTGACCGGCTGGTCGTTGACGAAGGCGCGGGTGCGCCCGTCGGCATACTGCACGCGGCGCAGGATCAGGTCGCCGTCCGTGTCGATCTCCTGCGCCTGGGCGAGCGCCCGCGCCGGATGCGACATCGCCAGGTCGAAGACGGCGCTGACCTGCCCCTGGCTCTCGCCATGGCGCACAAGGCCGCCATCGCCGCGGGCGCCCAGCGCCAACGCAAAGCCATCGAGCAGGATCGACTTGCCGGCACCGGTCTCGCCGGTCAGCACGCTGAGCCCGTCATCGAAGCCCAGGTCGAGCCGGTCGATCAGAACGATGTCACGGATCGAGAGCTGGGCGAGCATGGTGACTCAGCACCCTTGTGCCGGCTGCGGATGACCTCGCCGGGGCACCGGCAGGCCGCCTCAGGGGCGGCCGAAACCGGTCAACCCGACGACCGCGCGCGTGAAGCCGTTGAAGGCCCGGCTGATATAGGAGCCGCGATCCTCGCGCGGCTGCAGGCCGCCGCTCTCGAGAAGCGTATAGGCGTCCTTGTACCAGGGACTGTCAGGGAAGTTGTGGCCGAGCACCGCGGCGGCGGTCTGCGCCTCGTTGGTGATGCCGAGCGCCATATAGGCCTCGGTCAGGCGCATCAGCGCCTCTTCGACATGGCGCGTGGTCTGGTACTTGGTGATGACGTCACGGAAGCGGCCGACGGCGCCGGTGTAGTTGCGCTTCTCCAGATAGAAGCGGCCGACATTCATCTCCTTGCCGGCGAGCTGGTCGCGCGCGACCAGCATCTTCTCGCGCACGTCGAGCACGTATTCCGACTTCGGATAGCGGTCGAGCAGTTCCTGCATAGCCCGCAGGGCCAGGTCGGTGCGCTCCTGGTCGCGCGTCGCGTCCGGGATCTGGTTGTAATAGGACATCGCCAGGATGTACTGCGCGTAGGCCGCGTCCGGGCTCGCCGGGTTCTGCGCCAGGAAGCGCTTCGAAGCGGTGATCGCGTCGTCGTACTTCGCCGCCTCGTAATTCGCATAGGCGGTCATGATCAGGCCGCGCTTCGAATAGGGCGAGAACGGCGCCTGCTTGTCGATCTCCTCGAACTTCTTGTTCGCGCCTTCGGTGTCGCCATTCTGGAGACGGGCGAGACCCTCGTTGTAGAGCTTGTCGGCCGGAACCTCGGGCAGCACCTCGGGCTTGTAGACCTCGGGCCGGTCGAACGGGTTGAGCGCGCTCATCGTGTCGCAGCCGCCGAGCGCAGCCGCGAGGGCGAAAGCCAGCGCAAGGCGCTTGCTGCCGCTCGTCGATTCGCCGGAATTGATTGTCTTCAGCCGCATGACGCTCACTTCATCCGTCCTTGTGACGCTCCTTCGACAAGAGCGCGCGAAATGGCTTTAGCTCAGAAGCAGCCTTTTCGCCAAGCGTGACGGGCGCTTCATGCAGTGCGTTCGCCGTTTCCAACAGGAAGCGGGCGAATGCAAGGCGTGGCGTCGCGTAATACCCTGCTCAGTGCAGGTCGGGCGCGAGCGCGGCAGGCACCGGGCCAGCCGCCATCTGCACCGCATGGTGAGCGTAGACCGGCTGCGCCTCGACGATCGCGTAGTTCGCGCGGTCGGCGAACAGGGCCTCGAGGATGCGGACATTCATGCGATGGCCGCCGCAATAGGAGCGGAACTCGCCGAGGATCGGGTAGCCCGCGAGCGCGAGATCGCCCACCGCGTCGAGGACCTTGTGGCGCACGAACTCGTCGGCGTAGCGCAGGCCTTCCGGATTGATCACCTTGTCGTCGCCGATCGCGACGGTGTTGTCGAGCGAGGCTCCGAGCGCAAAGCCCGCCTTCCAGAGCTGCTCCACATCGCGCATGAAACCGAAGGTGCGGGCACGGGAAATCTCGCGGGCATAGGCCTCGGGGTCGAGATCGAAGATTTTGCGCTGACGGCCGATGGCCGGGGTGTCGAAATCGATCTCGACATCGAGACGGAAACCGTTCTCCGACGGCGCCAGCTCGGCGAAGGCGCGGCCCTGCTCGATGCGGACCGGGCGCAGAACCTTGAGGTAGCGGCGGGTGGCGCCGAGGGCGACGAGGCCGGTCGCCTCGATGGCGGTGACGAACTCGGCGGCGCTGCCGTCCATGATCGGCATTTCCGGCCCGTCGATCTCGACGAGCACATTGTCGAGGCCGAGACCGGCGCAGGCCGACATCAGATGCTCGATCGTGGCGACGGAGCCGGAGGTCTGGTCGCCGATCACCGTGCACAGCTCGGTGGCGCTGACCTTGTTGTGGCGGGCGTGGATCAGCTGCTCATGGCCGCCTTCGAGGCCCTTGCGCAGGAAGACGACGCCGGAATTCGCAGTGGACGGCCGCAGAGTCAGGCAGGCGGGAGCCCCGGAATGAACGCCGATGCCTTGCAGGGTCACGGGCGAGCGTAGGGTCGTCTGCCGTTCAGCCATCATACTCAGTATCCGTCTCAAGCGCGACAATCACCGGGCCGGCGCCTTGCGGCGCAACCTGTTCGACGATCGACGCGTTTCCCTGATTGCAGCGAACTCGGGATTAATCCCGAATCCCCTTACCCGATTATGCGCTGCAAGATACGCGCAGGCGCACAGGCTTCAAAATCACGCTTTCTTTCGCTCTGTAACAGAGGTTACAAAGCCATAAAACCTTAACCATCTGCTTGATGTTTATGGTTTTTCAGGCGTTAAAAAAGGCCCGGCGGATGGGTCCGCCGGGCCTTTCGTTTAAACCGGTTGAACCGGTTTCTGCAACTCAGTTGGACTGGCGGCGCAGGAAGGCCGGGATCTCCAGCTGGTCTTCTTCCGTGTTGCGGGCCGGAGCGGCGCGGCCGAGCTGGTCGAGCTGGCCCTGGGCCGGCCGGGTCGCAGGCGCCGGCGGGCGGCGCATGAACTCGGCATGGGCGGCGCTGGGGCCCGCAGCCGGGGCCGGCGGTGCCTGGCGCGGGGCCGGAGCCGGCGGCGCCATCGGAACCTCGTGCTCATCCTCCTTGCGGCCGAACCCGACCGAGGCCAGGCGCTGCATCAGCGACATGCGCTTCTGCTCGACCGAGGCCGGCGCGGGAGCCGGCACCGCGCCGCGGCTCTGCGCGATCTGGTGCTGGGCCGGCAGCGGCAGGTCCTCGACGCGCGGCATGCGGGTCGGGCGGATCACGGCGCGCTCGGGCATCGGCGGGATGAAGCTGTCCTCGTGATGCGGCAGCGAGGTCTCCGGCATCGGCGCCTCGACGACCGGCGGGGCGACCATGGCCGGGCGCGGCTGGGCCGGCTCGATGCGGACATCGGCGGCGAAGCTCTGCGGGACCGGTGCAGGAGCGCGGACCGGCTCGGGCATCACGACCTCGGCGACGGGAACCGGCATCGGCGTCGGGGCCGGAGCAGGCGCAACCGCTGCGGAAGTACGGACGTTCGGTACCGCCGAACGCAGCCGCGCCTCGGCCTTCAGCCGCTCGGCGACCTCGGCGATGCGGGCTTCGGTCATGTCGACCTCGCCGTGGGCGCTGATCGGCTTGTCGATGCCGGTCGCCACGACCGAGACGCGCATCGTGCCTTCCAGCGCCTCGTCGAAGGTGGCGCCGACGATGATGTTGGCCTCGGAGTCGACCTCCTCGCGGATGCGGGTGGCGGCCTCGTCGACCTCGTAGAGCTTCATGTCGCGCCCGCCGGTGATCGAGATCAGCAGGCCGCGCGCGCCCTTCATCGAGACGTCGTCGAGCAGCGGGTTGTTGATCGCAGCCTGAGCCGCCGAGAGCGCGCGCTTCTCGCCCTGGGCCTCGCCGGTGCCCATCATCGCCTTGCCCATGCCGCGCATCACGGCGCGCACGTCGGCGAAGTCGAGGTTGATCAGGCCGGGACGGACCATCAGGTCGGTGATGCAGGCGACGCCGGAGTAGAGCACCTGGTCGGCCATGCCGAAGGCATCGGCGAAACCGGTGTTCTCGTTGGCGACGCGGAACAGGTTCTGATTCGGGATGACGATCAGCGTGTCGACGGCCTCGTTGAGCTCGCCGATGCCGGCTTCCGCCATGCGCATGCGGCGCATGCCCTCGAACTGGAACGGCTTGGTGACGACGCCGACGGTGAGGATACCCATGTCGCGGGCGACGCGGGCAATCGCGGGGGCAGCGCCGGTGCCGGTGCCGCCGCCCATGCCGGCGGTGATGAAGACCATGTGCGCGCCGGCGAGATGATCGCGAATCTCGTCGATCACCTCCTCGGCGGCCGCGCGGCCGACTTCCGGCTGCGAGCCGGCGCCGAGACCCTCGGTGACCTGGAGGCCCATCTGGATGATGCGCGGGGCACGCGACAGCGCCAGCGCCTGCGCGTCGGTGTTGGCGCAGACGAAGTCGACGCCATCCAGACCGGCCTCGATCATGTTGTTCACGGCATTGCCGCCGGCGCCGCCGACACCGAACACGGTGATCCGGGGCTTCAGTTCCCGGATGTCCGGGGCTTGCAGGTTCATCGCCATGATTGCCTCTTTCACTGTCTTGTCCGGCTCCTGGCGGGCCGTCCCGTCTTCCACGCCAGGGGCCTGAGCCCCGCTCTGCTCGTACTCACCCCGGTCCGCGCCGGCCTTTCGGCCGTGCGGGCCGCAACTCTAGAAGCTCTCGCGCAGCCAGCGGCCCACGCGGGAGAAGTAGCCGTCGGTCGCATGGGCGAAGAACGACGCCCCTGCCCGCGGCTCGAAATGTTCGACATGCGCGACCTGCGGGTAGACCAAGAGGCCCACCGCCGCCGCGAAGGACGGACCCTTGCCCGCTTCCGGCAAACCCTTGATCCCGAGCGGGCGGCCGGTGCGGACCTGGCCGCCGAGCACGCGCCGCGCCACTTCCGGCATGCCGGTGAGCTGGCAGGCGCCGCCGGTCAGGACGACGCGCCGCCCGGCCTCGGCCGAGAAGCCGGCAGCCTTCAGCCGATCACGCACCAGCTCGAGGATCTCCTCGACGCGCGGCTTGATGATCCGGACCAAATGCGACTTCGACAGGTGGTTCGGCATGTCGCGCTCGTCGTCGTCGACCTGCGGCACCGCGATCATGTCGCGCTCGTCCGAGGGGCTGGCGATCGCCGAGCCGTGCAGCGTCTTCAGCCGCTCGGCCGCGGAGACGCGGGTCGAGAGCCCGCGCGCCACGTCCATGGTGATGTGGTTGCCGCCGACCGCGATCGCGTCGGCATGAGTCAGGTGCCCGCCGGAGAAGACGCCGAGCGAGGTGGTGCCGCCGCCCATGTCGACCACGACGACGCCCATCTCGGCCTCGTCGTCGACCAGCACGGACAGGCCCGCCGCATAGGGGCTCGCGACCACCGCCTCGACCTCGAGGTGGCAGCGCTCGACCGCGAGCATGACATTGCGCGCGGCCGCCGCTTCCGCCGCGACGACATGCATGTCGACCGAGAGCGAGCCGCCGATCAGCCCGCGCGGATCGAGCACGCCGGGCGAGCCGTCGAGCGCGTAGCCGGTCGGCAGCGCGTGCAGCACCGCCTTGCCGGGCCGGATCGCATGGGTCGCCGCCGCGGCGAGCACCCGCTTGACATCGGAGTCGCCGACCGAGCCGCCGCGCAGGTCGACGCTGGCCTGGTAGTGCTGCGAGTTCAGCCGGCCGCCGGTCAGGTTGACGATGACGGACTGGACCTCGACCTTGGCCATGCGTTCGGCCGCGTCGACCGCGGCGCGGATGGCGCGCTCGGCGCTTTCCAGATCGATGATCGCGCCGCCCTTGAGGCCGAGCGAGCGTTGGTGGCCGATGCCGATGATGCGCGCGACATGGGTGCGCCCGCGCAGCCGCTCGTTCGCTTCGGCCGGGTTCAGTTCGGCGATCAGGCAGACGACCTTGCTCGTGCCGATGTCCAGAATCGACAAGGTCGCGCTCTTGCGCGACGACAACGGACGCATCCGCGGGGTCAGGCCTTGCGAGGTCAAGCTCATGCCTCGCCACCCTTCTTCTTGGTCTTGCTCTTGAGCTGTTCGAACCGCGTCGTCGCGGCCTCTTCGGTCAGGCGCATGGTCACCCGGTCAGGCTGGCGCATGTCGATGGCGATCAGGTCCTTCTCGCTGATTCGGAAGTCCTGTTCGAGGCTGGCCAGGCGCTTCAGCGCGGCGCTGGCGCCCTGCTCCGGCAGCCTGATGTCGGCGCCGGTGTCGAGCTTCAGGTTCCAGCGCCGGCCGGCGACGAGGCTGCCGGCGCGGATGCGCGAGCCGAAGGAGCCGGCGTCGCCGAGCAGCGCGATGTATTCCTTCGCCCGCTTGTTGGCGTCGGGCCCGACGACCAGCGGCAGATAGGCGAAGCGGCCATCGTCCATCTTGTCGATCACCGTGCCGTCCTGGGCGATCAGGAAGAGGTCGCCCTTGACCTGCCAGAGGGCGTAGGGCTCGCGCTCGGTCAGGCTGATCGAGATCTCGCCGGGATAGAGCTTGCGGACCGAGGCCTCGCGGATCATCGGCGTCGCTTCGAGCCGCTTGCGCGCCTCGTCGGCGTCGAAGAAGGCGAGCGAGATCTTCGGATCGATCCCGGCGGCGACCAGGACCTCGATCTCGGAGAGCCCGCTCAGGCCCGAGATGGTGATGCGGTCGATGCCGAGGCCGACGAGCCGGGCCAGCGCATGCTTGGGCTCGCCATAGTTCTCGCGGAAGGTCTCGTAATGGCCACCCAGGATCGCGCCGCTCACGCCCGTGAGCACGAGGAAGCCGATCGCCAGGAAGGAGCCGAGCCCGCTCGGCAGCCGCTCGGCCAGCGGCACGGCAACGGCGCTGCGGCGCGAACCGCGGAACCAGCGGCGCGAGCGCTCGCCGACGAGGAGCTGTGGCCCCGTCACGCGCATCGGCAGGTTGGCCCCGGCGAACACCGGTTCCACCTTCACCGATTCAAGGAGGCGTCCTCGACGATCCATTTGACGAGCTCACCGAAGTTCATGCCCGCATGGGCGGCTAGTTCAGGCACAAGGCTGGTTTCGGTCATGCCGGGCTGCGTGTTGACCTCCAGCCAGACGAGCGTGTCGCTCTCGTCGTCGTAGCGGAAGTCTGAACGGCTGACGCCGCGGCACCCGATTGCTTGATGCGCCGTTAACGCACACTCTTCGATTTGGCGGTAAAGATTCGGTAAAATTTGCGCCGGGCAGATGTGGATTGAACCGCCTTTGGCATATTTGGCGTCGTAGTCGTAGAACTCGCCCGTTGCCGCCCGAATCTCCGTTACCCCCAAGGACTTGCCGTCCATCACCGCGCAGGTCAGTTCGCGTCCGGCGATGAAGGTTTCGGCCAGCATGGTCTCGCCGCAGGGCCAGTCCGGCCGGGCGATCTCCTGGGGCGGATGCTCGCGGCCTTTCTTAACGATCACCACCCCGACGGAAGAGCCTTCGTCGATCGGCTTGATCACATAGGGAGGCGGCAGGACATGGCGTTTGGCCGCCTCGAAGCGCGAGACGGTTACGCCCTTCGCCACCGGCACGCCGGCGGCAGCGACCACCATCTTGGCCTTGTCCTTGCGGATGGCGAGCGAGGAGGCGAGCACGCCGGAATGGGTGTAGGGGATGCCGAGGATCTCGAGCACGCCCTGGATCGTGCCGTCCTCGCCATAGCGGCCGTGCAGGGCGTTGAAGGCGACGTCGGGCTTGAGCTTCGCCAGCACCTCGGCGACGTCGCGGCCGACCTCGACGCGCGTGACGCGATAGCCGACGCCTTCCAGCGCCCGAGCACAGGCCGCGCCGCTGCTGAGGCTGACCTCACGCTCGACGGACCACCCGCCCATCAGCACTGCGACATGCTTGCTCATCAAGGTTCCTGACACCGAACTCCTGGGTCCGAACCTGAGCCGAGATGGTTAACGGCGCGTTAACAATGCGCCCTGCCGGTTAATGACGAGCCGGCTGTTGCACGCCGGACTCACTCCGCTTCCCCGGCCGCGACCTTGGCCAACAGGGCTTTGAGCTGCTCGTGTTCGGCCGGGCTGAGCGCCGAAATCAGCGCTGCCTCCGTCGCCACATGCGAGACCACCAGCCGCTCGATCAGCGCAAAGCCCTCCGGCGTCAGCACGATGCGCAGGCTGCGCCGATCCTGCGGATCGGCCTGCCTTGCGATCAGCCCGCGCTTCTCCAGCCGGTCGAGCCGATTCGTCATCGCCGAGGTCGAGAGCATCATGTCCTTGGCGAGCTCGGACGGGGTCAGCGAGCCGCCCTGCTTGCCCTGGCGGCGCAGGGTCATCAGCACGTCGAAGCCGGCGAAGTCGAGATCCTCGCCAATAAGATTACGCCCGACGCCGAGGCGGACCCGCTCGGCCGCCCGCCAGATCGCGCCGCAGACCGCCATCGGGCTGGCATCAATATCGGGCCGTGCCCGCTGCCATTGCGCCAGGATCGAATCGAGCGGGCCGCCCTGCCCCGCCTCGTCAGCTTGACTCATGGAAATCCCGCGCCTAGTTATCCTACATCGAATAATTCGAAATCGAATTATATCTCATCGAATAATCCTACGCTACGCACCCGTCGATGCAAAGGGAGGCCACGATGGCCGACAGCAAAACCCGCATCCTGTTCGCGACGATCCTGGCGCCTATCCTCTGGGGCTCGACCTATGTCGTCTTCACCCAGACACTGCCCGTCGAGCACCCGCTTCTGGTCGGGGCGCTGCGCGCCCTGCCGGCCGGCATCCTGCTGATGCTGCTCGGCCCTGGCCTGCCCCCGCGCGACAAGCTCCTGCCCCTCGCCATCATTGGCTTCGCCAATATCGGCTTGTTCTTCGGCATGCTCTTTCTCAGCGCCTCGCGCCTGCCCGGCGGTCTCGCCGCGACGCTCGGCTCGATGCAGCCGCTGCTCGTCGCCTTCCTCGCCTGGCCGCTGCTGCTACGTAGGCCGAGGCTCGGCCAGGTGCTCGCCGCGCTCGCCGGCACGGTCGGCGTCGGCCTGCTGGTGATCGACAACACGGTGAAGCTCGATGCGATCGGCGTCGTCGCCGCGCTGATCGGCGCCGCCTCGATGGCCACCGGCACGGTGCTGATCGAGCGCTGGGGCAAGGTCGGCACGCCGCTCGCGCTCGCGGCCTGGCAGCTCACGCTGGGCGGGCTGCTGCTTCTGCCGGTCGCGCTCCTGGTCGAGGGCCTGCCGCCCATGCCCACCGTCCGCAACCTCGCCGGCCTGAGCTATCTCGTCGTGATCGGCACCGCCTTCGCCTATTGGCTCTGGGTCCGCGGCATCGCCGCGATCGGCACGGGCGTCGCCTTCCTCAGCCTGCTCAGCCCGCTTGTCGCGACCTTTCTCGGCGCCGCCCTGCTCAACGAGTGGTTCAACGCCCAGCAATGGCTCGGCATCGCCATCATCTTCGGCTCAACCGTCGCCGGCATCATGCTATCACGGCGCAAGGCGGCCGAGCCGGCCGCCCCGGTTCAGGCCGCGACGCCGAACCGCTTGATCTCCCAGTGCAGCTCGTAGCCTGAATTGTCCTTGACCCGGCGACGGACCTCTTCGCCCAGCCCTTCGATATCGGCGGCGGTGGCGCCGCCGGTGTTGATCAGGAAGTTGCAGTGCATCTCGGAGACTTGCGCCCCGCCGATGCGCAGGCCCCGGCAGCCGGCGGCATCGATCAACTGCCAGGCCTTGCCCCCGTCCGGATTCTTGAAGGTCGAGCCGCCGGTGCGCTCCTTGATCGGCTGCGCCGCCTCGCGCGCCGAGGTCACGCGATCCATCTCGGCGAGGATCGCGGCCTGGTCGCCCGGCCGCCCCTGGAACAGCGCCGAAGTGAAGATGATGTCGGTGGGCGCCGTCGAATTGCGGTAGCTGAAGCCCATATCGGCATGCGACAGCGTCACGATCTCGCCCTTGCGGGTGACGCCGCGCGCCGCGACCAGCACATCGGTGGTCTCGCCGCCATGCGCGCCGGCATTCATCCTGAGCGCCCCACCGATGCAGCCGGGAATGCCGCGATAGAAGGCGAGCCCGTCGAGCGAGGCATCGGCCGCGGCGCGCGCCACCTTCACGTCCGGAACGGCGGTGCCGGCCCGCAAACGGTCGCCATCCTCGCGGGTGATCTCACCAAAGACTTTGCCGGCGAGGCGGATGACCACACCGGGAATGCCGCCATCGCGCACGATCAGGTTCGAGCCGAGTCCGACCACGGTGACCGGGATCTCAGCCGGCAGCTCGCCGAGCAGATAGGCGAGATCGTCCTCATCGGCCGGGGTGAACAGAACCTGCGCCGGCCCGCCGACGCGGAACCAGGTCAGCCCCGCCATCTCCTGATTGGCGAGCAACCGCCCACGCAATTCGGGCGCGGCGGCGCGGATGTCGGGGGTGATGTCTTGGAAAGGCATGAGCTTACCCGCGCGTCTCCTTCTCCCCTCGGGGGAGAAGGTGGCCCGGCGAAGCCGGGTCGGATGAGGGCCGCCCGGCGAGGCCGACATGTTCGGCGATCTCGCGCAGGACGAATTCGAGCTTTCCTAGAACCCGCTCGTTCGAAAAGCGCAAGACCCGATAGCCTTCGCTGCGCAGAAAGGCATCGCGTCGCCGATCCCGCTCGCGCGCTTCATCGGTTTCATGCGGCTCGCCGTCGAGCTCGACGATCAGCCGATGCTCGCGGCAGCAGAAGTCCGCACGAACGGGCCGATCGCCATCTGGCGCTTGAACTTGAGAGCAGCAAAGCAGCGGCCGTGTAGACTCCGCGAACGCTATCAGTCCTTCCACACATCGCTCTTGAGCATGGGGAACCAGACCCCGCGCTTCAGATGGTTGCCCATATTCGGGCGCACATGTTGGGGATCTAGCTCATCGAGACTATCAAGCGCTTTGATGCTGGCGCCTTGAAATCCGCCGCCGTTCACCAAGCCGAGCTCCGTGAGAACGGAGGTCGCGATCTGGATAGCTTCCCTCTCGTCGCTCGCGGTAACGCCGACGCCAAGTCGCAATGAAGCGAGCGCTAAATCTCTCTCAAGAATCTTGATCCAATAGAGCCGCATCGTTAGCCGCTGCTCGCCAGTTCCCCCGGCAGCGCATAGGCCCACTGCGTGATGTTACCCGCCCCGAGACAGACCACGTAATCCCCCGGCCCAGCGAGCTCGGCGACCATGCCGGCGAGCTTGTCGGAGGATTCCAGCGGCAATGTATGGCGATGGCCACGTGCCTTGATCGCCGCCACCAGCGAGTCGCGATCGGCCCCAGCGATCGGCTGCTCACCGGCCGCATAGGTGTCGGCGATTATCACCGTGTCGGCATCGTTGAAGCAGGCGGCGAAGTCGGCGAACAGGCTCGACAGGCGGCTGTAGCGATGCGGCTGCATCACAGCGATGACCTTGCCCTTGGTCGAGGCACGCGCGGCCTTGAGCACCGCGGCGATCTCGACCGGGTGGTGGCCGTAATCGTCGAAGATCAGCGCGCCGTTCCACTCGCCAGTCTTGGTGAAGCGACGCTTGACGCCGCCGAAGCCGGCGAGCGCGGCGCGAATCTGCTCGACCGGCACGCCGAGATCATAGGCGACTGCGATCGCGGCGGTAGCGTTGAGCGCGTTGTGATGGCCCGGCATCGGCATGACGAGATCGCGCACCACCTCGTCGCGGCCGGTCTTGCGGTCGCGGATCAAGAGGGTGAACTTCGCCTGCCCGCCGGAGAGATCGATGTCGATCAGGCGGAAATCGGCCTGCGGGTTCTCGCCATAGGTGACGACGCGGCGGTCCTCGATCTGGCCGACGAGACCCTGCACCGTCGGGTGGTCGATGCACATCACCGCAAAGCCATAGAACGGCAGGTTCTCGACGAAGGAGCGGAAGGCCGCCTTGATCGCGTCGAAGGTGCCGAAATGGTCGAGATGCTCGGGGTCGATATTGGTGATGATCGCGACGTCGGCCGGCAGCTTCAGGAAGGTGCCGTCGGATTCGTCGGCCTCGACCACCATCCAGTCGCTTTCGCCCATGCGGGCATTGGTGCCGTAGGCGTTGATGATGCCGCCATTGATCACGGTCGGGTCGAGCCCGCCCTTTTCGAGCAAGGTCGCGACCAGCGAGGTCGTCGTCGTCTTGCCATGCGTGCCGGCGATGGCAACGCAGGATTTCAGCCGCATCAGCTCGGCCAGCATCTCCGCCCGGCGCACCACCGGCAGGCGCTTTTCGCGCGCAGCCATCAATTCGGGATTGTCGCGCTTGATCGCGGTCGAGACCACGACCACCTCGGCCTCGCCGATATTCTCGGCCTTGTGCCCGACGAAGGTGGTGATGCCCTTCTCGGCCAGGCGCTTGACGTTGGCGCCGTCGGAAGCGTCCGAGCCCTGCACCTTGTAGCCGAGATTGTGCAGGACTTCGGCGATGCCGGACATGCCGATGCCGCCGATGCCGACGAAATGGATGGAGCCGAGCTTCGGCGGCAGCTTCATGATGATACGTCCTGAACGATTCAGCCTTGGGCGGTCTGCAGCACGAGCCGCGCCAGGCGGTCGGCCGCATCCGGTATGCCCGCGCTCTTGGCCGCCTGAGCCATCGCCGTCAAGCGCAACGGCTCGGCAAGCAGCGTGGAAAGCTCGGCGGCGAGGCGCCGCGGCGAGAAATCATTCTGCAGGATCATCATCGCCCCGCCGGCTCTGGCGAGCACTCCGGCATTGGCGGCCTGGTCCTGGTCGAGCGAGCCCGGCAGCGGCACCAGCAGCGCGGGCCGGCCGATCACCGTGAGCTCGGCGACGGTCGAGGCGCCCGAGCGCGCGACCACCAGATGCGACGCCGCCATCCTTGCCGGCAGGTCCTTGAAGAAGGGCGCGAGCTCGAACCTGATGCCGAGCGAGGAATAGATCTTCCTGACGCGCTCATCGTCCTCGGTCCGCGCCTGCTGGACGATCGAGAGGCGGCTGCGCTCCTCGGGTGAGAGCAGCTGGATGGCAGGAGGCACGATGTCGGCCATTACCCGCGCGCCCTGGCTGCCGCCGAAGACGAGGAGATTGAGCCGCCCGTCCGTCTCCGGATAGGGAGAGGCCGCCTCGATCACCGCCGGCCGCACGGGATTGCCGACCTGCGTGCATTTGGCCGCCTGTTCCGGCGTCAAGCCGCCGACCTCGGCGAAGCCGGTGGCGATCGCCTTGACCCGGCTGGCGAGGAAGCGGTTGGCCCGGCCGATCACCGCGTTCTGCTCGTGCAGAAGTGTCGGCACGCCCAGCATCGCCGCAGCGAAGACCGGCGGCACCGTCGGATAGCCGCCGAAGCCGACGACGATCGCCGGCCTGAGTTGCTTGATCGCCTGCCGCGCCGCGAGCCCACCCTTCAACAGCACCAGCGCCGCCTTCGCCATCGCGATGGGTGACTTGCCCGAGGGAGTCGCCGCCGGCACGGCGTGGATCGATTCCGCCGGGAAGTTGCCGGCGTATTCAGCGGCGCGGGTATCGGTGATCAGCGCGACCCTGGCTCCGGCGCGATGCAGAGCGTGGCTCAGCGCCTCGGCCGGGAAGAGATGCCCGCCCGTGCCGCCGGCAGCGAGCACGACGAGCGGCGCCTGCGCTCCTGCGCTCACGAGCGCCGCCCCGTCCCGTTGAGGCTCTCCGAGCGTGGTCGCTTGCGGGTCAGCGCCAAGAGGAAGCCCGTACCCAGCGCCAGCGAGATCAGCGAGGAGCCACCGTAGGAGATGAACGGCAAGGTCATGCCTTTGGCCGGCATCATGTGCAGGTTCACCATCATGTTGATCGCGGCCTGAATGCCGAACAGCAGGGCGAGCCCGGTGACGCCGAGGCGCACGAACGGATCCTCGGCGCGCTGCGCCACGAACAGCGCCCGGAGCACGATGACGGCGAAGAGCAGCACCAGCGCCATACAGACGACGATGCCGAACTCCTCGGCCGTCACTGCGAAGATGAAGTCGGTATGCGCGTCGGGCAGGATGCGCTTCACCGTGCCCTCGCCCGGCCCTTTTCCGAACCAGCCGCCTTGCGCGAAGCTCTCCAGCGCCGTGTCGACCTGGAAAGTGTCGCCCGAGCCCTTGTCCATGAAGCGCTCGATGCGGGCGCGGACGTGCGGCACGAGCTCATAGGCTATGAACAGGCCGACGGCGCCGATCCCGCCCAACCCCATCACCCAGAACCAGTGCAGGCCGGCGACGAAGAACAGCCCGGCCCAGACCAGGGTGATCAGGATGGTCTGGCCGAAATCGGGCTGCAGCACGAGCGGCACGATGGTGATCGGCAGCAGCAGGAAGGCGATGATCGTGCCCGGCAGCTCGGGCCGGCGATGGCCTTCGGCGAAGGCCCAGGCGGCGAGCACGACGAAGGCCGGCTTGACGAATTCGGAAGGCTGGATCGAGCCGAGCGGGCCGAGCGTCAGCCAGCGCTTGGCGCCCTTGACCTCGACGCCGAAGAACAGCGTGGCGACCACGCCGGCGAGCGAAAACAGGAAGATGATCAGCGCGATCCGCCGCACCTGGCGCGGCGCCAGCAGCGAGGTCGAGAGGAAGATCGCCATCGCCACCAGGAGGTAGACGACCTGGCGGTTGACGAAATGGAAGGTCGACAGGCCCAGCCGCTCGGCGACCGGCGGGCCGCCAGCCATCAGCAGCACGACGCCGGAAACCATCAGCGCCACCAGCGCCGTCAGGATGATGCGGTCGATCGACCACCACCAGCGGCCGCTCAGGCTCGGTTCTGCGCGCGAGACCATCGTTCCAAGGCTCCGTACGGGCGGGCAGATCGAGGGCGCCCACTCCGGCGAATCACTCTGTCAATGAATGGTTAACCGATTGATTCCGATGCGGGCGATCGCGCCCTCACGCTTGCAATCGCCGCGGCTTGTCCACCGCGGCCTCGCCGCGATCCGCCAGATAGGCGCAGATCAGCCTGACGAGCTCGCTCCGCAATCCCGGATCGCCCAGCCTGCCACGGCGCGCCGCGTTGTGGATCACGCCGTCGATGGCATCGGAGATGACGAGCCCGACGGTCGAGGCGGGCGTGCCCTTGTCCTGCGATCCATGGATCGTCGCCGCCTGCGTGAAGAGAGCCAGGTATTGCGCCTCGATCTCGCTGTTCTGGTCGCGGTAAGCCTCAAGGCCGGGCGCCTCGTCCAATAGCACCCGGTGCAGCCCGGGATGGATGCTGTGCGCCGCGATGAGGTTGGCCATGAGGGCTTCGACAAACTCCGCGAGGGATCGCGTGTCCGCGAGCGCATGCCTGACGGCATCGAGGCTGTCGTCGATATGCCGTCGCCTGATCGCGTCGACCAGCGACAGCTTGTCGGGGAAGTACTGATAGAGCGAGCCGATGCTGACGCCGGCGGCATCCGCCACCTTGTTGGTGGTGAAGCCGGCCCAGCCCTGCTCGCTCAGAATGCGAGCACCGGCCTCGACCACGGCCTCGACCGTCGCTCGCGACCGCGCCTGGCGCGGCTCCTTGCGCATCGAGAGCTGCCCCTTGGCAATGCGAGTAGACAAATTGGCTGCTCCGCCGCCGAATATGAGGACATTACTCACATTTCTCGGGTGGAGCCAACGGCCATGAGCGAGATGCTGCAGACCCTCTATGGCTATCAGGCCTGGGCGAACCACGACCTGCTCGACAAGCTGGCCCTCCTCGACGGAGCGACGCAGGCCGCCGAGCGCGACACGGCACTCCGGCTGGTCAGCCACTACCATGTCGTCGCCCGGATCTTCGCCGCGCACCTGACCGGCGCGAACCATGGCTACACCTCGGACAACACGGCCGAGACGCCGTCCCTCGACGAACTCCGGGCCTCGGTCGCTGCGACGGATCGCTGGTACCAGGACTATGTCCGGACAGCTTCGCCGGAGACGCTGTCCGAAGCGGTCGCCTTCAGCTTTACCGATGGCGACAGGGGCTGCATGACGCGGCAGGAGATGCTTCTGCAGGTCGCGCTGCATTCGGCGGTTCATCGCGGCGAGGTCTGCCGCATCCTGTGGCAGCTCTCGATCACGCCGCCCTGGGACACCCTCGCCGTCTACCTGCACCAGTCGGAACCGGCACGACGCGAGCAGAGACCCGCTGCTTAAGCCTGCGGATACGGCGTGCCGTCCTTGTGCAGGAAGCGGCCGTCCCTGCTCGGGCTCATCATGTCGATGTCGGAGCAGGTGATCACGTCGTCGGGGGAGCGGCTGCCGACTTCGAGATAGACCGCGACTTTGTCGGAGCGGTTGATCATGTGGTGACCATTGCCGCTGTTCTTGGCGAAGGCGGCGCAATCGCCGGCGCGCAGCACGGTCTCGCCCTCGTCCTCGACCAGGACGAGCTCACCTTCGAGCAGGAACACGAATTCATCCTCATGCGAATGCCAGTGGCGCTGGCTCGACCAGCCGCCCGGCGGCAGCCGCATCAGGTTGACGCCGAAATCGGTCAGGCCACCGGCATTGCCGAGACGCTTGCGGATGCGTTCGGCGCAAGGGGCATCGAAGGGCTTCGGATAGCCCGAGCCCTTGCGCTCGGGAACGGCTGCAAGGTCGATCTTGGGCATGGACGGGCACCTCCGGCTGGTGGCTGCCCGCAAGCTATCACGCGGCTAGCGTGTTGCGACCGCCTCGAACCCCGGCAGCGCCTTGACCAGCGCCCGGAAGGCATCGCCCCGGACCTCGAAATTCGGGAACTGGTCATAGGAGGCGCAGGCCGGCGAGAGCAGCACTGCGATCTCGCCACTTCCCTGCTGCGCCATTGCTGCCTTGGTCGCAGCCGCGACGGCGACGTCGAGCGTGCCGCTGCGCTCGTAAGTCACGCGGCCGTCATCGTCGAACGTCCCAGCGAAGAGGTCGCTCGCCGCGCCGATCAGATAGGCCCGGGCGATGTTCGGGAAATAGCGCCTGAGCGACTCGATCCCGCCCTCCTTGGCCTTGCCACCGAGGATCCAGAAGATCTCGCGGAAGGAGGTCAGGGCCTTCTCGGTCGAGTCGGCATTGGTCGCCTTGGAATCGTTGATGAAGACGACGCGGCCGATCCGGCCGAGCTCCTCCATCCGGTGCTTCAGGCCGGGATAGCTCCTGAAGCCGGCGGCGATCTCCTCCGCAGTGAGACCCAGCGCCGCACACGCGGCGAAGGCCGCCGCCGCGTTCTGGGCGTTGTGGCTGCCACGCAGGGAGCCGATACCGGCGAGATTGGCGACGACCCTGGGCTTGCCGTCCCTGACCTCGACGATCCGCGTGTCGAGCTGGCCGGCATTGGCGGTGACGCCGGCAAAGACTCCTTCGTCGAGCGGCTGCTCGCCGCTGATCTTGACGAGCGGCTTTCCCGAAGCGGCACGCCGGCGCGCCATCTGCTTCGAGGGCTCGTCGTCGACGCCGATCACCGCGACATCGGAGGCCGCGACCAGCCGCTCCTTGATCGCACCATAGGCCTCGAAGGTGCCGTGCCGATCTAGATGATCCGGCGTCAGGTTCATCTGGATGCCGACGCTCGGCTTGATCGAGGGGGCGAGGTCGATCTGGAAGGTCGAGCACTCCACGACATGGATGCGATTCTCTGCCGGAGGCTCCAGCGCCAGCACGGCGGTGCCGATATTGCCGCCCATCTGGACGTCGCGGCCGGCAGTCTCAAGCACATGCGCGATCAGCGCAGTCGTGGTCGACTTGCCATTGGTGCCGGTGATGCAGATCACCGGCGCGTTCGGGGCGATCTTCGCCCGCTCCAGGAAGAACAGCTCGATGTCGCCGATCACCGGGACATCAGCTGCCTTGGCCTTGTCGACCGTCCAGTGCGGCGCGGGATGGGTCAGCGGCACGCCGGGCGAGAGCACGAAGGCGGCGAAGTTCGACCAGTCGGCTGTCGTCAGATCGACGATGGCAAGCCCCTCGGCTGCGGCCTTGTCGCGGCTTGCCTGATTATCGTCCCAGCACGCGACCTGTGCCCCGCCGGCAACGAGCGCGCGCGTCGTCGCGAGGCCGGAGCCGCCAAGGCCGAACAGCGCGAGCGTCTTGCCGGCGAAAACGGTGACGGGGGTCATCAACGCAGCTTCAGCGTGGCGAGGCCGACCAGCGCCAGCACCACCGAGATGATCCAGAAGCGGATCACCACCTGCGGCTCGGTCCAGCCCAGCTTCTCGAAATGGTGGTGGATCGGCGCCATCAGGAAGACACGCTTGCCGGTGCGCTTGAACACCGCGACCTGGATGATCACCGAAAGCGCCTCGACCACGAACAGCCCGCCGACGATGGCCAGCACGATCTCGTGCTTGATCGCGACCGCGATGGTGCCGAGCATGCCGCCAAGGCCAAGCGAGCCAGTATCGCCCATGAAGATCTGGGCCGGCGGCGCGTTGAACCAGAGGAAGCCGAGCCCTGCCCCCATCATCGCGCCGCAGATCACGGCGAGCTCGCCGACCCCCGGCACATGGTGGATCTGCAGGTAGTTGGCGAAGATGGCATTACCCGCGAGATAGGCGATGAAGCCGAAGGTACCGGCCGCGATCATCACCGGCACGATGGCGAGCCCGTCGAGCCCGTCGGTCAGGTTCACCGAATTGCCGGCGCCGACCACGACGAAGGCGGTGACCAGCGGGAACAGGATGCCGAGCGGGATCATCCATTCCTTCAGGAACGGCAGCGCGAAGCCGCTGGCGATCGAGGGCGGGCTGACCTGCATGATCGCCGTGCAGGCGGCGAGCGCGATGACGATCTCGAGGCCGAGACGGGCCTTGCTCGAGAAGCCCTTGTGCGACTGCTTGGTCACCTTGAGGAAGTCGTCATAGAAGCCGATCGCGCCATAGGTCGCGGTCACCCCGAGCACGATCCAGACGTAAGGATTGCGCAGGTTACCCCAGAGCAGCGTCGCGACGAACAGCCCGGTCAGGATCATCAGCCCGCCCATGGTCGGCGTGCCGCGCTTGGCGAGATGCGATTCCGGCCCATCGGTGCGGATCGGCTGGCCCTTGCCCTGCTTGATCCTGAGCCAGGAGATCGCCGCCGGCCCGAAGAAGAACACGAAGAGCAGCGCCGTCGCGGTCGCCCCGCCGGCGCGGAAGGTGATGTAGCGGAAGACGTTGAGGACCGGGAACGATCCCGCGAACTCGGCAAGCCAGACCAGCATCGAACCTTGTTCCTTACTCAGTCGTCGGCCTGGACGACCGGGAAACGAGCCGTCATCGCCTTGACGATCGGGCCCATGCGCGTACCCAGCGAGCCCTTCACCGTGATGACGTCGCCGGCGCGGACGGCATCGAGCACATAGGGCTCGAGGCTGCTCGCCTGTGCGGCATAAGCGCCGCGGCGGTGCGAAGGCAAGGCGTCGTAGAGGGTTCGCATCAACGGGCCACAGGCGAAGACGAGATCGATTCCGTTGCCGGTGACCGCGTCGGCGAGCCCCTTGTGCAGCTCCGGCGCGGTTTCGCCGAGTTCCAGCATGTCGCCGAGCACGGCGATCCGCCGCCCCCTGCCCGACACCGGCATGCGCCCGAGATTCTCGATCGCGGCCCGCATCGAGGCGGGGTTGCCGTTATAGCTCTCGTCGATCAGCGTGAACGAGCCGGCCGGGGCATGCAGCACCTGTCGGGCGCCGCGGCCGGACGGCGGCGTCAGGTCGCCGAGCGCCAGGGCGGCCAAAGCGAGATCGGCTCCGAGCGCCTCGGCCGCCGCCAGTACGGCAAGCGAATTGAGCACGATATGCTTGCCCGGGCTGCCGAGCTTGTAGGTCACCGCCCGGCCCATGACATTGGCCTCGGCGGTCGAGACGTCGGCTTTCAGCGAGCAGCCGAGCAGCCTTACATCGGCGGACTCGCTTTCGCCGAAGGAAATGACGCGCCCTGCCCCGGCGGCGAGCGCGAGGTCGCGCAGCAGGCCGGTCTGCGCGATGTCGGCATTGATGATCGCGGTGCCGCCGGCCTTCAGTCCGTTGAAGATCGCCGCCTTCTCGCGAGCGATCCCTTCCAGCGACTCGAAAGCGGCAAGGTGCACCGGCTGGATCGTGGTGATCACGGCGACATCGGGCTGGACCATCTTCGCCAGCGGCAGGATCTCGCCGGGCGCGTTCATGCCGATCTCGTAGACGCCAAAGCGCACGTCGCGCGGCGTCCGGGTCAGCGTCAGCGGCACGCCCCAATGATTGTTGTAGGAGGCAACGGGCGCATGCGTCTTGCCCTGGCGCGACAGCACCAGCCGCAGCGCCTCCTTGGTGCCGGTCTTGCCGACCGAGCCGGTCACCGCGACGACCTTGGCCGAGAGTTCCGCCCGGCGCGCCATGCCGGCCTTTTCCATGCCGCTGAGCACATCGGGGACGATGGCGAGCGGCGCATCTGCCGGGAACGAACCGGCATGCGCCTCGTCGACGACAGCGAGCGCTGCGCCCTTGTCGAGCGCCGCCGCGACGAAGTCATGCCCGTTGCGCGCCTCGCCGGTGATGGCGAAGAAGGCGTCGCCCGGCTCGAGCGTGCGCGTATCGATCGAGGCGCCGGTCACGGCGGCCGGCACAGGCCCTTGCGAACGGGCACCCATCGCCTCGATCAGGCGCGCGCCGGTCCACAGCGGTTCGGTGGTCATCCCCGTATTCCCCCAGCCAATGCCGCGATCGCCTCGCGGACCACGTCGTGATCCGAGAACGGCAGCGTCCGATCGCCGATGATCTGGCCGCTTTCATGGCCTTTTCCGGCTACGACGAGGACATCCCCAGGCTGCAGCATGGCGACACCCGCCGCGATCGCCTCGGCCCGGTCGCCGATTTCCCTGAGGCTCTCCGGCGCCGCCGCCAGTACCTCGGCCCGGATCGCCGCCGGATCCTCGCTACGCGGATTGTCGTCAGTGACGATCGCGACGTCGGCACCATCGGCCGCGATACCACCCATCAGCGGGCGCTTGCCGCGATCGCGGTCGCCGCCGCAGCCGAAGACACAGATCAGCCGGCCACTGGCATAGGGCCGCAAGGTCTTCAGCACCGCGGCCAGCGCATCGGGCTTGTGGGCATAGTCGACCACGACGAGCCCGCCAATATGTTCGCCGACCCGCTCCAGCCGGCCGGGAACGCCCTGCAGGCCGGCGATGGCGCGCACCGACGCCGCCGCATCCTCGCCTGTCGCGATGGCGAGCCCCGCCGCGACCAGCGCATTGCCGGCCATGAAATCGCCGACCAATGGCAGCACGACTTCGACCGTCGCGCCATCGACCGCGACCGTCAGGCGCTGCGAGAAACCTTCACGCGCCACATCGAGCAATTTCAGACGGTCGCCCTGCCTGCCGATCCCGATCACGGGATGGCCACCGGCCTTCGCCGCCGCCTCGGCCTTGTCGGCGTAGGGCTCGTCGCGGTTGATCACCACCGGCGCGCCAGCGGGCAATAGTTTCCAGAGCCGCAGCTTGGCCGAAAGGTAGTCCTCGACGCTCGGATGGTAGTCGAGATGGTCGCGCCCGAGATTGAGGAAGGCGCCGGCCGAAAGCCTGACGCCATCGAGCCGGTGCTGGTCGAGCCCGTGCGAGGAGGCTTCCATCGACAGGTGCGTGACGCCCTCGCCCACAAGCCTGTCGAGCGACGCGTGCAGAGAAAGCGGGTCGGGCGTGGTCAGCGAGCCGTAATCGGCCCCAGCCTCGGTGACGATGCCGATCGTGCCGACACTCGCCGCCTTGCGCCCGAGCGCCTTGAAGACCTGGCGGGTGAATTCGGCGACCGAGGATTTGCCGCTGGTGCCGGTGACGGCGACGACCGTGCCGGGCTGGCGCGGATGCACCTTGGCCGCGGCCAGCGAGAGGGCGAGCCGCGGATCCGCGACCTGCGCATGAGCGATCTCGGCCGGCAGATCCGCGGGACGCGGTCCGCTCGAGACGATCGCGACCACCCCGTGCTGGACCGCATCGCTGATGAAGCGGGCGCCGTCGGCCTTGGCGCCGGCGAGCGCGACGAAGGCATCGCCGGGCACGGCTTTGCGGCTGTCGAAGGCGACGCCGCTGACGCGGCGCTCGCCCGCTTCGGCGAAGGCTCCCGGGAAGAGCTGGTCGAGGCTGAAGCTGGTGTCAGTCAAAAGCGCAATCCTTGCCGGGCGCGGGCTTCCGCGCGTCAGTCTCGGGCGGAGGGAAGCGTAGACCCGAGAAGCTCATGCAGGATCAAGCTCCCTTCCGTCCAGAGATGCTCGGGTCGAGCCCGAGCTGACACTCCCTACCGCGAACCCCACGCACCGAGCTTCGCCATCAGCGGGAACGGCGCGACCGGCGGCTCGAAGCGGGGCGCGAGGCCGAGGATCGGCGCCGCCCGCTCGATCACCTTGCCGGTGGTGACGCCGGCATTCCAGGCCGCGGTCGAGTAGCCGCCGCTCTCGGCATAGCCCTTCGGCTCGTCGTAGATGGCGAGGAAGACGTAGCGCGGCTTGTCCGAGGGCGCGATCGCCGTGAAGGTGGTGAAGTTCTTGTTCTTGGCGTAGCGGCCGTTGATGACCTTCTCGGCCGTGCCGGTCTTGCCGCCGACGAAATAGCCGGGGATGTCGGCCTTGCGGGCAGAGCCCTTCTCGCCGTTGACGCGCATGATGAAGCGCATTGCCTCCGAGGTCTCAGGCTTGATCACCCGGACCGCGTCCTTCTTCGCCTCCTCCTCGGAGCGCTTGAGGAAGGTCGGCTTGATCAGGTAGCCGCCATTGACCAGCGCCCCGACCGCCGCCAGCGCCTGAATCGGAGCGACCGCGAGGCCGTGACCGAAGGCGATCGTCGCCGTGTTGATCTCGCCCCAGCGCTGCGGGACGATCGGCGAGGCGCTTTCCGGCAGCTCCGTCGTCATCCGGTCGAGCTGCATCATCTTGCGCAGGAACGCCTTGTGGCCCTCGACGCCAACCGAGAGGGCCATCTTGATCGAGCCCATGTTCGAGGAGTGCAGGAACACCTCCGGCACCGTCAGCGTGCGGCCGGTGCCGTGATACTCCTTGATGACCTGACGACCGAACCGCATCATGCCGCCGGCGGTCGAATAGCTCGAATTGATGTTGGCCTTGCCGGAATCGAGCGCCATCGCGATGGTCAGCGCCTTGAAGGTCGAGCCCATTTCGTAGACGCCGACATTCATCCGGTTGATCCGGTCCTTCTCCAGGGCATCGACCGGGTTGTTGGGATCGAAATCGGGCAGCGAGACCAGCGCGATCATCTCGCCGGTGTTGACATCCATGACAGCGCCGGCCGCGGCGATCGCCCGGTATTTCTCGAGACCCCTGACCAACTCGTCGCGGACGAGATGCTGGACCCGCATGTCGATCGAGAGCTGCACCGGCTTAAGGTCGGAGGCCTGCACCGCGAAACCCGCGCCGTTCAGGTCCTGAAGGCCTTGCGAGTCGATATATTTCTCGATGCCGGCGATGCCGATATTGTCGACATTGGCGAAGCCGAGGACATGGGCGGCGACATTGCCGTTGGGATAGACGCGCTTGTTCTCGGGCACGAAGCCGACGCCGGGGATGCCGAGGCGGTGGACCTCGGCCTGTTGGCGCGGCGTGATCTCGCGCTTGACCCAGACGAAACCCTTCTTGGTGCTGAGCTTGTCGCGCAGCTCCTTGGCGTTGAGGTCGGGCAGGACGGCGGTCAGGAGCTCGGTCGCCTCGTCCTTGTCGAGGATGTTGCGCGGCTCGGCGAAGACCGAGACGGTGCGGATGTCGGTGGCGAGCTGGACGCCGTTGCGGTCGAGGATATCGGGCCGTGCCGCCGAGATCGCGTTCGAGGTTGCGCGGCGCAGGCCGACCTGGTCGCTCGGGAAGGCGCCGAGCATGACGAGCCGGCCGACGATCGCCAGGAACAGGCCGCTGAAGCCGAGGATGACGAGGCCGACGCGCGGCTCGCTCTTTTCGCCGCTCATCCGGAAGATGTCGCGCAGCCATTCGGTGCGGAAACGCCATTTGCGCTTCACGACTTCGGGCTTTGAGATCGTGCTGGCGGCGACCTCGGGTGCCCCGGCCTGGCCGTTGACCTGCTGGCTCATGGGCGGGCTCCCGGCGTCGCTGTGTTGCTCTTGCGGTCACGCGGGGTCTCGGTCGGCAGGCCGAGGCCGAGGTCCTCGAGCTTGCGGCCGATCGAATCCACCTTCGGTCCGCGATTGGGGATGTCGGAGAGGCGCACGATCTGCGCCGTCTGCAGCGGCTGCAGGTCGAGATGCTTGTCGGCCAGCGCCTGCAGCCGCTCGGGGCGGTTGAGGAACTGCCATTCGGCCTTCAGTACCGCGATCGCCTCGCGCTCGCGCTGGGCCTTGCTCTTCAGCTTCTGCAGCTGCTCGGCCTGCAGCGTCGTCTCGTATTTGATCGAGTAGGCATAGAGCGCCGAGGAGACCAGCGCGCCGATGGCGATGATATGCAAGAGCTTGATCACGCTCAGCTCCTCCGGCGGGGTTGTGGTGCAGGCACGACGGCGAGCCCTACGAGATCGGGGTCGGGTGCGCGCGGCGGCGCCTCGGTGCGCTCGGCGGCACGCAGTTTGGCCGAGCGGGCACGCGGATTGGCCCGCGTCTCGGCCTCGGAGGCCGCGACAGGTCCCTTGGTGACCAGTCTGAACGTCGCCTGCGGCGCGGCCGTCGCCGGGGCGTGGCGCGAGCCGCCCGGCGCCTTCCCCGAACGTTCGGCGAAGAACTGCTTGACGATCCGGTCTTCGAGCGAATGGAAGGTGACCACCGAGAGCCGGCCGCCCGGCCCGAGCACGGCCTCGGCGCCGTGCAGCGCCCGGACCAGCTCGCAGAGTTCGTCGTTCACCGCGATGCGCAGGCCTTGGAAGGTCCGCGTCGCCGGATGGGCTCCACCCGGCTCGCCCCGGACGATGCCGGCGACGAGATCGGCGAGCTGCTTGGTCGTGGCGATCGGCGCCTTGCGCCTAGCCTCGACGATCGCCCGCGCCACGGCGCGCGAGCGACGCTCCTCGCCATAGTGATAGATGATGTTGGCGAGCACACCCTCGTCGGCTTCGTTGACGAGTTCGGCCGCGCTCTGGCCGCCCGCCTCCATGCGCATGTCGAGCGGCCCGTCCTGGCGGAACGAGAAGCCACGCTCAGCCTGATCGAGCTGCATCGAGGAGACGCCGATATCGAGCACGACGCCGTCGAGCGGCGCCATCTTGAAGCGCTCGGCCTCCTCGGCCAGCGCGCCGAAGCGCGCTTGCGCCAGCGTCAGCCGCCCGCCCATCGCCGCGACGAGCCCCGCGCCGCCGGCAATCGCGCTCGGATCGCGATCAAGCGCGAGCAACGTCGCCTTCGGCTCGCGCTCCAGCAGCGCGCGTGAATAGCCGCCAGCACCGAAAGTGCCGTCGAGATAGCGGCCGCCAGACTTCAGCGCGAGCGCGTCGAGCGCCTCTTCCATCAGCACGGGGATGTGCGGTTCGCTGGTCATGCCGGCCTCGCGCCCAATGTCCGCCGGACGTCGCGCAGCTTCGCCCTGGCCTCCTCGAGATGCGTCTTGAAGCGCTCCGGCTCCCAGATCTGGAACTTGTGGCCCTGCCCGACGAAGGTGACGGTGTCGCCGATGCCGGCATGCGCCTTCAGCGTCTCGCTCAGCATGATCCGCCCTTCCGGATCGACCTTCAACACCTCCGAGGTGCCGTTCAGCGCCGTCGAGAGCGACTCCCATTCTTCGGAGAAGGGCGAGAACTGCGACAGGATCTCGTCGATCGTCGCGCGGAGCGCATGGCCGCCGCAGTCGAGACTGAACTGGTCGAGCGCCGGATAGACGTAGAGCCCCTCGTAGCCATCCTTCGCCAGAACGGCGCGGAACGGAGCCGGGATCGAGACCCGCCCCTTGGCATCGAGCCTGTTGGTGAAATGGGAGACGAAGCGGTCCGTCAACGCCGCCTCCGGGTCGGACTTCCAACCGCGCCGCGATGGCGCGAAGCGAGCCGGCAGGCGCCGGCAATCGATACTCCCGCCGATCCCGGCATGGCGGGGCCGTCAGCCAGAATCCGCGCGGCACACGGACCCTGACCTGTTGCTTGCCTGTCGGTCTCGACGGGAGAATTTGGGATAGCATGGGACAATATGGGCGTCAACGGATCCAACGCGGCGGACGAAGGTCTGCCCGAGCCTGTGAACATCACAGCCCGTTAAGGTTAACTATCCGTAAAGACGAGGATTTTGGCGTGCGAACGCCCCGTCGCGCCGTCCGGTTTAGCCGGCTAGTCTGGTCGGTCTTCGAAGAAATATTTCCAAGGCCGTCGCCCTGCCCTGCTGGGCCTCAATCCTCGGCCGTCGCCCGGCGCAGCAGCGCCTCGCGCAGCGCCTGGACATCGCCGAGCAGACGCCCCGCGGGAACCCCGCTGTCCTGGACCGCGCACGGCACCGGATTGGGCGCGCTGCCCGCCTTCTCGCGCAGCGCGTCGCCCGCCGCAGTCAGCTCGACCAGCACCTGGCGCTCATCCTCGCGGCCGCGCTTGCGCAGGATCAGGCCGTTGCCTTCGAGGCGCTTCAGCAGCGGCGTCAGCGTCCCGGAATCGAGCCCCAACCGGTCGCCAATCGCCTTCACGCTCTGGCCGTCCTGCTCCCATAGCACCAGCATGACCAGATATTGCGGATAGGTCAGCCCGAGCTCGGCCAGAAACGGCCGGTAGGCCCGGTTGAAGGCGTGGGCGGCCGAATAGACCGCAAAGCAGATCTGCTCGTCGAGCCCGCGCACCGCTGTCGCCTTTGCATCCTTCGTCATGGCCTTGCCGTTTGTTGTGCGCATCATGGCCGCATGGACAGGGAGAGCGACCCAATCGGATTGGAACAACCTACCCCTGAAACAGTCTCACCCGCGATGAACCAAAGATACTCTCTCATAGCGCCCGGCGCTGCCTGTTCACGGAAATGTGAATTGCAAGCAATTCAATTGTGCACAATCTAATCCGCATCGACCACGGCGGACGGCCCGCCAAGCAAGGAGAGCAGTGATGAAGATTCTCTACACCGCCCATGGTTCCGCCACCGGTGGCCGCGAAGGCCAGGCCGCGACCGACAGCGGCAACGTCAAGGTCGTGCTGAACACGCCGAAGGAACTCGGCGGCGGCGGTGGCGACGGCACCAATCCCGAGCAGCTCTTCGCCATGGGCTATTCGGCCTGTTTCCTCGGCGCGCTGAAGTTCGCCGCCGGCAAGGAGGGCGTGAAGATCCCGGACGACGCCCGCGTCAGCGCCGATGTCGGCATCGGCCCGCGCGATGACGGCAAGGGCTTCGGCATCGCCGCCAAGCTGACGATCTCGGCGCCCGGCATCGACAAGGCCAAGCTCGAGGACCTCGTCCAGAAGGCCCATATCGTCTGCCCCTATTCCGATGCGACCCGGGGCAATATCGACGTCCAGCTGACGGTTGCAGCCTGACGCTGCGCCACCCATCTGATCCTCACGGCCGGACATTCCTCCGGCCGTGAGACGATTTGGCCTGCGTGGAGCGGGCCTCGTTTCCGGAAGCCTCAACCTCAAAGCCTCTGGAACACCCCCATGATCGATCGCCGCCATTTCCTCGCAGCGGCCGCGGCCACTGCGCTCGCGCCCGCTTTGCCCGCCTGGGCCCGCGCGCCCCTCTCCGGCAACCAGGTGCCGGGCATCTATCGCCGCAAGCTCGGCGACCTCGAGATCACCGCGATCCTCGACGGCTATGTCCCGCTCGGCGCCAAATCCTTCAGCAGCGCCGACCCGGCGACGGTCGGCCAGCTCGTCGCCGCCGCCAGCCTCGACGAAAGCCTTCCGACCTCGGTCAACGCCTTCGTCGTCAACAGCAGGGACCGGACCTATCTGATCGACTCCGGCTCCGGCGCCTGGAACGGCATGGGCAACACCATGGGCCGGGCAGAGGCCAATCTGCGCGCCGCCGGGATCGAGCCGGCGCAGATCGACGCGATCATCCTGACCCACGCCCATCCCGATCATCACGAAGGCCTGCTGACCGCGGAGAAGACCGCGCGCTTCCCCAATGCCGAGCTCGTCATCCACGAGACCGAACACGCCTTCTGGCACGATGACGGCATCCTCAGCCAGGCACCGGCCGAGGCGAAGCCGTTCTTCGCGTCCGCCCGTGGTGCGCTCGCGCCCTATGCCGCCCGAACCCGCAAGGTGAAGGCGGGCGAGGTCGCTCCCGGCCTGACACTGGAGCACGCTCCCGGCCACACGCCCGGCCACAGCATCCTGCGGCTGTCCTCCGGCAATCAGCAGCTCCTGCTCGTCGGCGACTGCATCCACAATGTCGTACTGCAAACGGCCCAGCCCGAGATCACCTTCGTCTTCGACACGGACGGCAAGCAGGCCGCGGGCTCGCGCCGGCGCGTGCTCGACATGGCGGCGGCCGACAAGCTGGTGATCACCGGCGCCCACATGCCCTTCCCCGGCTTCAGCCGGATCAGCAAGGAGGGCAATGGCTATCGCGCCGCCACCGCGGAGTGGAGCTACACGCTCTGATCCTCGCCGCCGCAAACACGAAAGGGCCGGGAGCGATCCCGGCCCTTTTCGTCTCTGTCGGAAGGGGTGCCAGCCGGCCTGTAAGCCGGGTTCTGGATGGCCGGGAGATCGCTCCCCCGACGTGACGGCCATTCCTCTGGGACGCACATTGCTGCGCGCCTCGAGCAACCAACCCGGACGACTGGGCCTGGAAACCGGCCCCTCCTCCCTTGCGGGCGAGCATCGTCCCTATTCGGTTTTGCTCCCGGTGGGGCTTGCCATGCCGTCCCCGTTGCCGGGTCCGCGGTGCGCTCTTACCGCACCTTTTCACCCTTACCGCGTGCCGAAGCCCGCGGCGGTTCGATCTCTGTGGCGCTTTCCCTGGGGTCGCCCCCGCCGGACGTTATCCGGCACCGTGTTTCCGTGGAGCCCGGACTTTCCTCCCCCGCAAGCGGGAGCGGCCGTCCGGCCGACTGGCGGGCTCCCTCTGCGCTCGAAAGGCCGGAGCCGTCAAGCAGGGAAGAGATGGATGGGAGGTCAGTTGCTGGCGGAGATGGTGCGCGCGCTACCGGAGATGCTGCGGACCTTGGCGCAATAGGTGCGGTTGGCGCCGCTCATCCGGGTGGCCATGTGGCCGCTCTGGTACATCATCACGGTGCGGCAGGTGTCGCCGCCGGCGAGCTTGTAGGCCTGGCCGAGATATTTCATGCCGTAGCGGGCATTGGTCTCGGCATCGAGCAGCCCGGCCGCACCGCCGGCATAGCCGACGCCGCGTGCCGTCTGGTGGCGGATCTGCATCAGGCCGAAATTGCCGGCATGGGCCGCACGCGGGTTGTAGCGGCTCTCGATGCGCACGACGGCATCCGCCAGCGAAAACGGCACGCCATTGGCGGCGGCATGGCGGGCGACCAGGGCGCGCAGGCCTTCGGACCCTGCCGGGGCCGCGAGCGGCTGGCGCCCTTCCGGGTTCGCCCTGGCGGTCTTCGCCCGCCCCTTGCGCTGGCTTTTGGCTTCGTTGATCTCGGTCGCCTCTCGCGAATCCTGGCCCTGTTCGGCGGCGGCGGCCTGGCGCCTGATTTCGGCCTCTCGCACGATGAAGGCGCGGGCGTCGGTCTCGGCGTTTACCTGGGCGTGAGCGGGTTGAAGAAAGGCCAGGCAAATCGCGAAGGCGGCGCAGCCGCTACCAGAGATCATGTTCATTCGAGAGAGGCCTCACCTATCTGTTGCAGCGCAAAACGGTGCGGCGAAATGCTAGATGAATGTGACGACAATCTGGCCGATACGAATGAATTTGCCTCGAATCTCGAAGTATAATGATTACTTTAGCCTCGTTTCGATGGAAGTAATCATCATGTATTGAACGCGGGAACGATTCATCCTCGCCGGCGTTGACCCAGTCATGGCGGCGGGCCAAATCATCGCCGCATTGCCACCGCAATTGCCGGTCGCAATGCAAGAAAGTCGGCTCCGGCTCCACAGCGACCCGGGAAAGGGGAATGAGATGAAGGCATTGATCGCAATCGCGGCCGTCGGGCTCACGCTCGGCGCCTGCACGCCGCATGAGGAACGCGTCGGCGGCGGCGCCCTGGTCGGCGCGGCCACCGGCGCTGTGATCGGCGGGCTCGCGACCGGCCGGGCCGGCGGCGCGCTCGCCGGCGCCGCGATCGGCGGCGCGGGTGGTGCCATCATCGGCTCGGCCACCTCGCCCTATCGCCGCGGCGGCTACTACTATGACGACGGCTACTATGGCGGCTGCCCGTACGGCTACTACCGCGACTATTACGGCCGGCTCTATTGCCGCTGATCGAGTGCCGTCCGAGATCGTCGCGCGCCCGACCGGGCGCGGTCACGATGACCTATCACATTGTTATCGCATCGGATTATTCCGAAAAGTGGATTCCACTTTTCGGCCCGATGCGATAGGCATGCACCATGGCCGGTTCGGCCATGGCAGGGTGAACGATGACATCGTCTTTCTGGGGGGCTTTGGGCGGCGGCGGCATCGGCTTCGCGCTGGGCGGGCCGCTCGGGGCGCTCGTCGGCGCGCTGGCCGGGCACGTCCTGATCGACCGCGAAGGCTCGCTCTTCGGACCTGCTCCCAAAGAGCTGATCTTCACCACCGGCCTGGTCGCGCTCGCCGCCAAGATGGCGCGTGCCGACGGAGTGGTGACGCGTGACGAGATCGCCGCCTTCGAGCGCATCGTCGAGGTGCCCGAGGAGCAGAAGGCCCAGGTCGAGCGCCTGTTCGATCTCGCCAAGCAGACCAGCGCCGGCTTCGAGGCCTATGCCCAGCAGATCGCCGAAGCCTTCCATGACGAGCCGGCCTTGCTGGAGGATGTGCTCGACGGCCTCTTCCTGATCGCCGCTGCCGACGGCGCGATCCATGAGCGCGAGCACGCCTATCTGCGCGATGTCGCGACGATCTTCGCCATCGACGAGGCCGGCTTCGCGCGCATCGAAGCCCGCCATCTGCGCCGCCGCGACGATCCCTATCTCGTGCTCGGCGCCAATCGCGAGATGAGCGATGGCGAATTGAAGCAGCTCCATCGCCGCCTCGTGCTCGAGAACCACCCCGACCGCGAGATCGCCCGCGGCCTTCCCGAGGAGGCGGTCTGCATCGCGACGCGCCGCCTAGCCGCCATCAACGCTGCCTGGGACGCGATCGAGAAGGAACGCGGCATCGGCCGCAAGGAGCCCGAACCGGCGTGAGCCTCACCCTCGCCCCCGACAGCCGCTTCGCCGCCAAGGTCTTCCCCTCGCCCAACCATGGCGAGCGCAAGTTCCGCGATGGCTCCACCGCTCGCCGGCCCGACACGCTGATCCTGCACTATACCGGCATGCCCAATGCCGGCGAGGCGCTGCAGTGGCTGTGTAATCCGGCCTCGCAGGTCTCCTCGCATTATTTCGTCTTCGAGAACGGCCACACGCTCCAGCTCGTGCCGGAAGAGCGCCGCGCCTGGCATGCCGGCGCCTCGAACTGGGCCGGCGAGACCGATCTCAATTCGGCCTCTATCGGCATCGAGATCGCCAATCCCGGCCATCCCGGCGGCCTGCCCGACTTTCCCGAAGCCCAGATCGCCGCGACGCTGAACCTCTGCCGCGACATCTGCGAGCGCTGGCAGATCCCGCCCGAGCGCGTGCTCGCCCATTCCGACATCGCCCCCGGCCGCAAGATCGATCCCGGCGAGAAATTCCCTTGGCGCCGCTTCGCCGAGGGCGGCGTCGGCCTCTGGACCGAGCCCGCGCCGATCAAGGGCGGCCGCTTCTTCGCCCGCGGCGATGCCGGCCCACCGGTCGAGGCGCTGCAGGCGATGTTCGCCATGCTCGGTTACGGCGTTTCGGTCGACGGCACCTATGACGAGCGCTTCGAGGCGGTGGTCGCCGCCTTCCAGCGCCATTGGCGCCCGGAGAAGGTCGACGGTGTCGCCGACGGCTCGACCATCACGACGCTGCGCGACCTGCTGGCCCTGACGCAGGAAGCCCGGACCGCCTAGGCGGCAGAAAGGTCGGCATCTTGGCGCTCCGACATCGGCGGCGCGGTAAGCTTCGTTAACCCTTCGGCCCTAGCGTCACCCGACTCGCTCGATCACCGGGCAAGGGCATAGGGCTGGACCATGCCGCTTTCGGACGCCGAGGCCAGACGCCTCTATGATCAGGCCGCGCTGATGGCATGCATCGGCGCCTGGGAATGCCGGCTTTCCGATACGCAGTTGAGCTGGACCGACGGCATCTACGACCTGTTCGGCCTGACACGCGGCTCGGCCATTCCCCGCCGCTCCATCGTCGATCTCTACCATGACGAGTCCCGTGCCGAGATGGAACAATTGCGCCGCCGGCTGATCGCCAGCGGCCAGGGCTTCGTCATGGACGCGCGCATCCGCACCGCCGCCGGTGCCGAGCGCTGGATGCGGCTCTCCGCTGCCGTTACCCACGAGCACGGCCGGCCGGTCCGCATCCACGGCGCCAAGCAGGACATCACCGGCGAGAAGGACATGTGGATGGGGCTGCGCCGGCTCGCCTATAGCGACCCGCTGACCGGCCTCGCCAATCGCCGCGCCTTCGAGATGCAGCTCTCCGATTTGCGCCGCCATACCGGCGACAGCTGCGCGCTCGGCGCCCTCGCCATCGTCGATCTTGACAATCTGAAGCCGATCAACGACCGCCTCGGCCATGCCGCCGGCGATGAATGCCTGCGCCAGATCGCGATGCGGCTGGAGACCTCGCTCAGCGACGCCGCGATCATCGCCCGCATCGGCGGCGACGAGTTCGGCCTGCTCCTCTGCTCCGCCGCCGGGCGCCCCTATCTGTTGCACCGGCTGGAGCAGGCGCAGCAGGCGCTCGCTCGCCCGGTCACCTGGCGCGACAGCAAGATCGAGGTCAGCGCCTCGATCGGCGCCACCATCCTGCGCCCCGGCCTGTTGCACGATCCCGAGCGGCGTTTCGCCGAGGCGGATTCGGCGCTCTATGTCGCCAAGGCCGCCGGCCGCAACTGCCTGCGCCTGTTCGGCGACCCCGTCGAGATCGCCGGCGACGTGGCGATGGTCCGCGCCGGGACGCTACGCGCGAGCTAGAGCAATTCCAGCAAAAGTGCGCAGCGATTTTGCGTCCGGAATTGCGCGAAACCAAAGAGATGGAGCATTTCCGGCGAACCCGGTGTTCGCCGGAAATGCTCCAGCCCTCGGCCACTCCGGCGGCTGCACATTTGTCACATCGCAACAGTTTAGGCGGTTGTGAACGGCTGTTCATTGCCTCGCCGTGCGGCAGGCTCGAAGCTTCGGCCCTCTGGGGGCCTGCACTTGTCGTCGATCAAATCTCGGAACGCCGGTTCGGCGCCGCTCCGTCATATCCTGTTGGCGGAAACGGCGCTCGGCCTCTGCCTTGCTCGTCCTGCTCGCGCGCAGGACGCGACCTGGCTGGAAAACCCGGCCACCAGCATCATGTACACCGGCTCGAACTGGAGCACCGGGACGCGGCCGACCGGCACTGCGACGCTCGGCGCCACCAATGTCGCCAACACGAGCTTCAGCAACAACTGGATCCTCGACAAGGTCGTCTTCGACACGAGCGCGCCGGCCTATACGATCACCGTCAACGTCCCTTTGAGCGGCTTCTGGCGTGTTTATTCGGGCTTTCAGAACAATTCGGCGCACACCCAGACCATCGTCAACAATGCCACCATATTCGTTCACAATGGCGGATTGTCCGGGGCATTCCATGTCACGAACAATAGCTATTTGGAGTTCGCCGGCAATTCCACCACCAAAGACAGCACGATCGTAAATAACGATAGAATGTTCTATAGTGGAACTTCATCCGCTGAAGATACGACGATTGTCAATAACGGAGAGCTTTCCTTTCGCGGCAGCACCGGCCCGAATGGCGACAAGAAGCACAGCATCGGGTCAATCTCGGGATCCGGTACCCTGATCATGGGCTTTGGCGCCGAGCTGACGGTTGGCGCCAACAACACCTCGACGACCTATAGCGGCGTCATCACCGACGAATACATGACCTTTGGCGAGGCGAGCGCGCTGGTCAAGGTCGGCACCGGTACGCTGACGCTGTCGGGGACCAACGATTATTATGGCGGCACGACGATCGCGGGCGGCGCGATCAGCATCTCCCGGGAGAACAATCTCGGCGCGACCTCCGGGGCGCTGATGCTGAACGGCGGCATGCTGCAGGTGACCGGGACGACGCTGACCGGGCTCGCGCGCAACATCATCTTCGGCAGCAAGGGCGGCGGCTTCGACATCGCGGACGCAGGCAACACGTTCACCGTCAGCCAGTCCTTCTCCGGCACGGGCTCGTTCGCCAAGGCCGGCGCCGGCACATTGGTGCTGGCGGGCATGCATGACTATTCCGGTACGACGACGGTCTCGGGCGGCGTGCTGCAGGCCGGACAGGCCGGCTCGTTCTCGTCGAATTCGGCCTTCACGATCGGTTCTGGCGCGAGGCTCGACCTCGCCGGCTTCGACCAGACGATCAGGTCTTTCGCCGGAGCCGGCACGATCAGCCTGGGCGCGGGCTCGCTGACGGCCGGGTCGGACAATACGTCCACGACCTTCTCGGGCTCGATCACCGGCACGGGCAAGCTGACCAAGACCGGGACCGGCACGCTGACCCTGACCGGGAGCAATAGCTATACCGGCGCGACCAAGGTCGAAGCCGGCAAGCTGGTGGTGAATGGTTCGCTGGCGAGCAGCGTCACGCTCGCGGGCGGCACGCTCGGCGGCTCCGGCACGATCGGTGGGATCACGGTGCAGTCGGGCACGACGGTCGCGCCGGGCAACTCGATCGGGACCCTCACCGTTTCCGGCAATGTCTCGTTTGCATCGGGCTCGGTCTACCAGGTCGAGGTCAACGCTGCTGGCCAAGGCGACAAGATCGTTGCCGCCGGCTCGGCGAGCATCGCCGGCGGCACGGTCGAAGTGCTGGCGGCGAGCGGCAACTACGCGGCTGCAACGAACTATATCATCCTCACCGCGGCGGGCGGCGTTACCGGCCAGTTCGCCAGCGTCACCTCGAACCTCGCCTTCCTGACCCCGTCGCTGAGCTATGACAGTCAGAACGTCACGCTGACGATGACACGCAACAGCGCCGGCTTCGGTCCGAGCGAGATCGGCAGCTCCGGCACGACCGGCACCTACGTCGCCGCGACCCGCAACCAGGGCTTCATCGCCAACGCGGCCGAGCGCCTCGGCGTCGGCAATCCGGTCTACGACACGCTGCTCTCGGGCACCGCGGCCGAAGCCCGCGCCGGCTTCGACCTGCTCTCGGGCGAGGCGCATGCGCAAGCCGTCGGCGTGATGATCGAGGAGAGCCGGCTGGTGCGCGACACCATCCTGGGTCGCCTGCGCGGCCCGCTGCTGACGGCAGCTCCGGGACAGGTCGCGGCCTCGTTCAGCGCCGAT
>Ga0065165_1000140_pt1 | contig 126013 bp, 154 predicted proteins | sample AraplaMF_Cvi_mMF_FD_63813 | JGI IMG/M metagenome (GOLD analysis project Ga0065165, IMG submission 63813) | Arabidopsis root microbial communities from the University of North Carolina, USA - plate scrape MF_Cvi_mMF (version 2) (version 3) | ecosystem: Host-associated > Plants > Roots >... | reverse complement strand
CTTAGAAAGAACCAGGCCTCGCCGGTTGTTTCTTCCAGCCTTACGGCGGGGTAGCAAAGTGGTTATGCAGCGGCCTGCAAAGCCGTGTACGCCGGTTCGATTCCGGCCCTCGCCTCCAAACACATCAAGCACTTAGCTTGCGAATCAGCCGGGAACTTCCCGGCTTTTTTGCGTCAAAATGCCTCATAATGGTTCGTTGCTACCTCGTTCGGGTAGCAATGCTACCCTGAAACGGCCTCGGTTGGCCGTCTACGCGAGTTGGCCTTGAACGCGAGTTTTCTGCCACTTTGCTACCCGATGTCATGGAGGCAACTATGGCCGTGGTCGTTAAACGGGGCAATAAGTTCGAACTCCGGGTTAAACATAAGTTATTGCCAAAGGGAATCTTTACCACTACCTTCGCTACTGAAGGTGAGGCGCGAACCTTCGGAACCCAGCTGGAAGCCATGTTGGCGCAGGGGCTGTTGCCGCAGGATTTGGCTACGCCGCGCGTGCGGGTGAGTTCGGAAACGCTGGCGAAGCTGATGCACGACTATCAGGCGGCAGTACCCGTCAGCGCTCTGGATGCCAATATATTAGATTTGTTGCGGTTTCAGATCGGTGCCGAACGTGCCGATAAGGTGCTGAAGTACCAATGGGCGGAAGAATGGGTGAGGGCATTAAAGCTCGAGCACCACTTGGCGCCAGGAACAATCCGTAAGCGTGTTGGTGCCGTTGCGCGTCTACTAGACTGGTTTTTAAAACGCGAAGCCAAGGCCGGCGAACAGCCCATTGCCAATCCATTGCGGCTGCTGCCGAAGAATTATTCGACGTATAACGCGCACGAGGGCATGCTTTTGAAGGCGCGCGACAACATCGCGCCGAGGAAGGACGTGAGCCGCGACCGTCGATTGGAGTCCAATGAAGAGGTGCGTATTGTCGCTGCGTTACGTGGAGACAAGCGAGAGGGGCGCGAACGCGCCCTCGAGCTGCCAGATGGTGCTGCGTTGATGGACCTCTTCCTCTTACTGGTGAACACCGGTTTGCGTCTGCGCGAAGCGTACACCTTGCGCGTACAGGACGTGCGCCTGGATATGCGTACCGTGCACGTCCGCAGAAGCAAGACGGGTGCCGCGCGCGATGTCCCTCTGCTGCCTGATGTTTATGCCTTACTGAAGCGGCGGGTCGAAGAAGTCAAGGGTGCCGGCGCCAAGGCGGCGATTTTCCCTTGGTGGATTGATGGGGCAGACAGCAAGGAATTGGCGCGCGTGACATCGCTGTTAAGCCGCGCCCTGGGACGTGCCTTCACATTTGCCGAATGCAATGACTTAACCGCGCACGACTTGCGGCACGAAGCAACTTGCCGGTGGGTGCTGATGAAGGACCTGCGAGGGAATTGGCTGTTTCGTACGGAGGAAGTCATGCGCATTACGGGGCATAAAGATCCACGCGTGTTCATGCGCTATGTTTCCTTGCGTGGTTCCGATCTTGCAGAGCGCCTTTGGACTACGCCACCTTAACCGTGCGGGTCAGGTCTGGGAGGCGTGCACGCGATCGCGATCCCGACAATTTTGATGTGGTGGTCACACTGGAGTTCAAATGCGCGTTGGCTTCTTGGTGTAGATATTGGTGTAATGCGTCGATCGGAAAGCGCCACGAGCGGCCGTATTTGATAGCTGGCAGTCGATGTGCCGCCGCCAATGCATTGATGCGTTGCACGTCGCAGCCAAGCACCTTTGCGACGTCCTCTGAAGTGAGTGTGCGAATGTCCATGTGATCTGCATCCTTCTCTGTTCTTGCTTAGGATCGTCATGCGCCACGCCAAGTGATGCGGTCGGTTCCTATTATCGGCAGAGGGGATTGTCACGGCAAGCGAGGCGACGAAATCTCGGACTTTTATTTGTTGGGCGTATCGAACGTATGCCGTTCAATGCCCTCGGGATTCCTTTGCTGCTCATAGCGAGCAAAGGCAGCTGGGAAGAGTGACCGATGTCAGCAGTGGTTTACTAGTTATGGTGTTCCGCTGACCAGGAACGTCATTATAAAGAAAACGCCCCATCAGGGGCGTTGTTTGTAGCAGGGGTAGCCTTAGCTTTCTTGAATTGCTGGCCGCAACGTTGGTTTGAAGACGTCGGACTCAGTTGCCTGAGCCAGGATCTCCGTGATCAGCGGACCAGACTCTATATTAGCTCCTGCATTGAACACCCAATCAGCGCTCTCACATTCGACCTCTTTATACAGGCCGCCCTCTTTGTCCATGAACAAGCATGCAGCGAGTACGTATTCATCGCGGAACTTCTCGTGGAACGCATACTCGATTATTGCATTATCGCCATGCAGCACGAAGCGTGGAGTTGCCTCCCATTGATGCCCCATACAATTAATGACAATGACGTCACCCTCCACCTTGACGCTTGCGCCGAACTGGCGCCAATCGTATTGCGTGAGTTTCGATAACAGTTGGTTGTGTTCAGCCTTGACTGCGTCAAAGCGACGCGACAAGCGTTGGATCTGCACTTCGTTCAGCACAGTCATATTACTTTCCCCATTGAGTTTGCGTCATACGTTGAATGATCGTGTCGAGACCTCCCAGCTGACCGCCGTCTCCAACTGGCTCTGGTGCGTAAAGGTTGGAATTTAGCAGGGCAATGCCCAGTTCATTGAGCAAGTAGTCACGCACGAAACGGTTGTCGTAGTTACAAATATTGTCGCTATCACTGGTCAATCCGCGTTTCAGGATACCGCTTAAGGTCAGATAAATTAGGCAAATCGCCTTTGCATCCGGGTGTTGCAAGGGACGAAAAGCAAATTCGACCACGAACTCACTACCTGCGACAAAAACTGGGCGAGGTTTGGCGACGAGGGTGACACCCAGGAGGGTAGCGCTGATGCCGTCCTGACCGGCAATCAAATCGCCCGGAAACTTCTTCTCTGCTTGATCGCCCTCCTGCATCAGAAAGGCGTCGCACAATCCTTGGTAAAGGGCTGGTATTTTTTTGATCGCGTAGTGAGCTTCCCAGATGGCATCTTGGTGTTGATAGTTCATATAATCCTTTCGGCCTTCGTATTTGACTCGGCAGAGGGCATTCACCGCCTTAATTTTACCAGTTTGACAACTATAAACGGGAAATGGGGACGCTCAGCCGTTTTGCAATATCGCCCTGCCGATTTTGTTCGGCAGTAACGGGGGGGCAACGCCCGGTAGCGCCGTCAATCGGATTTGGGCGGGGGTTTTCATGTCCCACCGCCCAAAACTCCTAAAAAAGCCCGCCCATCACTTCCGGCTCCCAATTCAGAATCACCAACTCGCCACTGGTCGATTGAGTATCGACGTTGGCCACCGTGTATTTGATGTCCAGCTCCAGGATGTGGAAGTCACGGAACACCCGGCGAAAATATCTGGATGGTCGTTGATACTGACCATGACCTTGCCTTTACAGGTGGCCATGAACCGGGCCATGTCTTCGTACTGCGTGAAGTCGAACGGGACGCCGTAGCCCTCGGTCTGCCAGTAAGGTGGGGCCATAGAGAAGAAGGAATGCGCCCGGTCGTAGCGCTTGGCGCACTCGTGCCAGGGTAAGTTCTCTATATAAGTGCCGACCAGGCGCAGGTGGGCGGCGCTTAGGCTTTCTTCGATCCGGCACAGGTTGATGGCGCGGCCGGTAGTCGCCGTGCCGAAGTTCTGGCCGGCCACCTTGCCTCCGAAAGCGTGATGTTGGAGGTAATAGAACCGGGCGGCGCGCTGGATGTCCGTTAGCCCGGCCGGGTCTTTGTTCTGTTCCCATTCGAAGACTTGGCGGCTGCTGATCGCCCATTTGAACTGACGGACAAACTCCTCCATGTGGTGCTGGACGACGCGGTACAGGTTGACCAGCTCGCCGTTCAGGTCGTTGATGACTTCGGTCTTAGACGGGATGCCTCGCAAGAAATAGAGAGCGCCGCCGCCGCAGAACGCCTCGACATAGCACTCATGTGGCGGGAACAGGGGCAGCAGCCGGTCGGCTAGGCGGCGTTCGCCACCCATCCAGGGAATGATTGGGGAAGCCCTGGTCGCGCGCAGTAAGCAGCGCTTCGCCACTGCCACGGCGCCGGATGGGAGTCCATGGCGTGCCAATTCGGCCGTCACAATCCAGAACTACATCCGAAGCCGGGGCGGATTCTCCAAGAAGACGGGCAAGCTGCTGGCCAAGGGCGAAAAGCTTCAAGCTTCCAAGAAGCCGCTGCAGGGCACCTCGGGCGACCTGGCCCGCCAGTTGCACTACCAGGTGGCCAATGGCGAATTGCTCATGGGGGCATCCATGATCTACGCGGCCATGCAACACTTTGGTGGTAAGAAGTCGCGCTTTGCCAACCTATGGGGCGATATAACGGCCCGCGAGTTCTTGCCTATTACAGCAGTCGGTGATCTGTATCCCAGCGAGGCAACCACCATTATTGGCAGGCTGAAGGAGTATCTGGAACGCTAATTTATGAGGCCGGCATCAATCGCACTTTGTTGCAACAACTTGGCGGACGCTGCATGAACCCGAGCCAACTTAAGCTGAATTTTTTCAGGAAATTCTCCCTGGCGACTCCATTCACGCCAGTCCACTTTGGTTCCTTGACTCTCGTCGTAAACCGCCTGCGCCCAATGCTTCATGCATCCAACACATTCATGAACGAAGTCGTTAACCTCGTCAAACAGTTCTGGGAAGTACAACAATGACAAACTTATCGCCTTGTCAAACAGTCGCTTGTCCAAATCTAAGTGATTATCTAGCGCAGCTAGCGGTGCGTTGTCGGCCGTGAAAGCGAGGGAATTTACCGTTTCCAGCAGAATTTCAAGTTTGCTGCTTCGGATGGCAAACCATTCACGACGTGCCCAGTCCGTATGTTGGACTTCTGCCTTGATGCCTTCGACCAGCCGCGTACTGGTTTCAAGTTGCCGCTGTAGCTGCATGAAGTCTTCGCGCGTCACATAGTTCTCCGCCTTGCGCTCCAGGTAGCGCAAGCCCCACGCAGCCACCCCTGAAAGGACAATAACCGCACATATATAGAGATAGGTGTTCGCAGAGCCATAGATCTCCGCCACGATGGCTTTGGCTAAGTCAGAGTTGTTCATAGTCGTCCTGGTAATTTAGGAAATTCGTATTATGCAAGATATACGTTGCGCAACCTGCAACAAGAAACTTGGTGCCGGCGAATACCGGCACCTGGTCATCAAATGCCCCCGCTGCGGGCAAATCAATCAGTTGAGGGCCGTGAGTCCCATACCAGAGCGCCAAGAGCGCCGGTCTGAAAGGAAACCATGACCCCTTCACCAATGGCGCGCAGCAGTGGATCGACGTTCCCCAGGCGCTCCAGGAGCCGGTTTAACGTGGCGGTAACTTCACTGTTTGTGATCTGGATTACCCTGCGCATCCTTCCCAGGAAATACGATTGCGGCCGGCACGATCAGCGGTCCTCCTGGACGTCTGCCATGCCTTTAAGTTCAGCCAGGGCAAAGGCGGCCGACATAAGGCGCACCAGCACCTCCTGGGGCGCGCCGCCGAAGGACTGCAGCAGCTCGTCCTGCAGTCCTTCAATGGTGGTGGCATCTTCCACCAGGGAGCGCATCTGATCCAATTGTTGTTGCCACAAGGGGGCAGCGTCAGTGTCCAGGCTATCGACTGGGTTTTTGGCCTTACTTGGTGCCGGTGCTGCCGGCAAGGTTGACAGTGCGGCTATGCCTGGCGGCAGGATGACCGAAGCGATGGCCGGTGCATTGTTGGCCGGTACGGCCGGCGCCACCGTCAACACATCTTCACCTTTCAGCGGCAGCGGGATATTCGCTTTCTCCTGCGCCCAGTGCTTCGGAATGCTAAAACCCACGGCAACGAGCTTTGGCAAAGCTTCGGCCTGCTTGGTGAGGTCTTCCGATTCGCCCAGGTCAAACACCATACGTGGGCAGCGCCGCAGGCCATCCACGCCGCCCAGGTTAACTGCGATCATCGGGAAGATCAGGTCGCGGGTCGACCGCGTGTGCGTCACTCGACACGATGACCACGGCGACGCAAAGCGCCAGGAGCTGAAGCTTTGGAATCAGCCAGAGCATGAAGTGGTCGATAGAAGTCACAGGCCGGCGCCCAGGGTGTAAGTGGCAGCGGCGATGATGATCGCGCGGCGGATCATCAACAGGGGATGGGAGTCCCATCGAATGCGGTCGCGGTATGCGGCGCGGTCGATCCAATAGCCGGCCCAGCCGCCCATGGTGACATGACCGAGTTTCCAGGTCAGGGTTTGCAGCGGGCCGCCGACGCCGGCATGAAGCATGACCAGCGACAGGCTATACAGGACAATGGCTACCAGGAGCCATTCGATCATTCGGGCGCAGGATTTGAGCAAGGTGTCCTCCATTGAAGCGCCGACAACTGTCATGCGCAATAGGAGGACTTTACGAGTGGGAAACGATTTGCATAAGCGTGACGAGTGTCAGCACCCATCTTGGAGGAGCTAGTGCCCGAGATTGTGACATAACTAGCAGATTGAGGAACCTCCAAGTTTTACATGTAATATTTGCCAGATATGGACTTGATGAATGATGACTTTGTATGAACGCCAATATCCGAACTGAAAACGATGCAAACGAAGCCGATGTCGCTGATGAAGACTCATCCATTTTCCAAGCGAGTAGCAGGCGTGATTACTTAGCCGCTTTGGATACTTTTGATACTGCTCTTTGTGAACTGTGTGCGGTTGGACAAGCAGCATCTGGTCGAGTTGTGCCGCCCCATCACGGCATGGCCACATGGGTTTTGACCGGACTTACGAACTCGGCCATCTCATTGATACGTGCCGCTCCTTTATCGAGGTGGTGTCGGTCTGATTTCCAGCATTGGGTGTTTAGTACTGTTGCAGCTCACGCTCGCGCAATCATAGAAGGACACATCTTATTTTCATATCTGATTGAAACTCCGGAATCCGATGAAGCATGGTCTGTGAAAATCAATGTGATGCATTTGTACGATTGCACACGACGGATCAAGATGTTCAAGAACATGGCACTTGACGAGGAGGTAGCTGGATTCAAGGAGCAGGCAGACGAATTGAAGGAAAGACTTGAAAATAACGTCTACTTCAAAAGTCTTCCTGGTAAAACACAGGAGTATTGCCTCGGTGGAGATAGCCCCATGATCGTTGACCGGGCAGTCATGCTTGAAAAGCTAGGCTGGGATCGCAAGGCGTTTCGTGTCGTTTATGATTTGCTGTCGCAACATGCGCACATTCTGCCGATGGCGTTCTATCGCATTGAGTCGAACGGACGAGGGACCGGCGTGGAGAACGAATTTGATCGGAGTCGAATTCGAGCTATGCTTGAAATGTGCGCCGAATTCTTACGTGACTGCACAGAAAAAATGATAATTGCCTTTCCCGATACCACCGACCGTTGCCAAGGGAAAAAGTCTAAGTTCACGCATGGCCCAATTGGAAATCGGCCTCGCTAGCAAGTCTAGATCAAACTAAGTTGGCGGGGGGGCAGCCGGCACTGGTTCACCAGTGGTTTTCAGAATGCGCCAGATGGTACGCTCATGCAGGTATGGCGTAAATAGGCGCGTGATGCGTTCGACTGCCTGGCGAGCGGATAGACCTTCCGGACCGGTCAGGCGGTCAAACTCCGACAGCGCCTGCTTATTGCGCACCAGTTTGAGCGCGCGATGTCAAAGCGGCACGGTGAATGGCACATTTGCCGTAGAACTTGAACAGCTTTTCGGCGGCCTCGCGGCCGACGATGACTGCCATCTTTTCCAGGCTACTGTCGGAATTGTACATGTTGATGGTGTGGCCACCGCAAGCCTCGACCAGGCGCAGTGCGAGCGGCACGCCGATCACGTCGATCAGCTTTTGAGCGGTCGTCGGAAGGTGAGAAAGGTCATTTTGCATCTGTTTTGTCCTCCTTTGCATTACCGCTCTTGGCTTTGCAGCGCTTGACCAACGGTTTCAGTGTACGACCTCGGCATGTAGTCGCGGCTGTTTGCATTCAGGCGGGCCACGGCAACCAGGCAACCATCCGCGTTGTGTACCCACACGTGCGCCGGATCGTGGATGTCGTATGCGATTCGCATCTGCTCGCCGTGGAATTCCTCCCACTGGGCCGAGTAGTAGGTATTGCCGAACAACTTGACTTCGCAACGGCTGATCGTGCGCAGCTCCTGCGGGTGGAACAGGGTCATTGCCTCTTCATCGGTTACCACAGGGCATCAGCCCTCAATGTGAATCCCGTCCTCCTGACGATGGTGAATGGGGGGCTGAAAGTTGGGTGCGTGAACACGGGCGACTTCAACGCGATGGAGTCCAAGGCGCTTCCCAAGGACATCGAGCCAATTGAAAGCATCATCCTCTTGAAAGGCGATGTACTAATTTCACGCGCAAACCCCAAAAATCTCGTCGGGCGCGCAGCGATGGCGGACTAGGACTATCCAAGATTGATGCTTTCGGACAAGCACTACCGTCTTCGGCTCGACCAGAATGAGTGCTTGTCCCAATATCTGACGTTTGTATTGACACATGGCGCTGTACGTGTCCACATCGAGGAGCGGGCTAGCTGGCCTGAAATTGCCTGTGATTCTTCAAGCAATTTCGGGGTTGCTGCACGCCATCGGTTCGGTAGATTGTGGTCAACTACCTAGATCGTCGTGACACATGATCGAGTCTACCTATCTTGTCGATGGAACTTATTACTCTGCAGCCGATCCTGCCTTGGTACCGGTGCTATCACGGGCATATGCAGCGGGCATCCGACCGCATTGCATGTGCACGGAAGCTGGAGTTGAGATGTATATCGCGAAGCATCGGAATTTTGTTATAAAGCGCATGCCAGGTACGGGGCCGCAACATCACGCTTCATGCGATTCCTTTGAAGATGATTCAGCGCAGTCTGGCCGCGGGGCTCTGCTGGGTTCCGCAATCGTCTCGGCGGCCGATGACTTAGTCGATCTACGCGTCGATTTTCCATTGACCCGTGCGAAGGGACGCACTGCGCCAGCGATGACGGATAGGTTGGCGGCTGACGTGACCTCGGCGCCGCGTCCCATGTCCATGCAGGCATTGCTTCAGTTTTTGTTCGAGCAGGCTGGTTTCAACCGCTGGTCGCCAGCGATGGCCGGTCGACGCCACCAAGGCGTGATACAAAAGTACCTTTACGAAGTTGCCGCCGAATTGCGCCTAAAGGGAAAAGTGCTAGCCGATCGGCTTTACGTTCCCGAGCGTTTCGATGAGACCATGATGGAACAAATCAGCGCGCGTAGGCGGCAACGCCTCTCAGTTCTAAATTCGAGCGGCGGTGGCGGACATGAAATGGCGCTGGTGGTCGGCGAGTTCAAGGACGTGATCGATTCGTCGGGGACAATGCGCATCCGAATACGGCACATGGCTGACGCCCCGTTGACAATGGAGCCCAAAGACTGGCTGCGTTTGCAGCGCAAGTTCTGTTGGATGTTTGACCTGAAAGCATCTGAAGTAGGGGACCAGGTCAGAGTCATTATGTGCCTCTTAGTCTATGCAAAACAGGAGCACGTGCTGCATGTCGATACGGCGACGTGCATGCTTACGTCGAGGAATTGGATTCCCCTGGATGCCGCGTTCGAAGTCGATCTGGTTGGCAAACTCACTGAGGAGAAGCGCCGCTTCCTCAAGCCTCTCCGATATGACGCAAGTCCTTCGGAAGCGTTCCCGAATTTCCTGCTGCTTGATACGGGAAGCGTCCCGACGCCGTTGCATGTGTTATCCGGTTTCATGAGCAAGGCGGCGCTCGCGGCGAAAGAAAAGGCGATTGCGTGCAGCGAACCCTCGCCTTGGGTATGGCAGACGACAGAGTCTATGGCGCCACTCCCGCCGTTTGTGGCGAAACCCAATGCATTCCAAAAGACGGCCGAGAAGTCAGTTTCGTAAGGCGGCTGCCTCGCGCTTGGCTTCCCGTTGTGCATCTTTCACTGGTTCTATCGATCGCGCATTTCCCTCAAGCAGGCATAGCCAAGACTGCGCGCACTGGATCGTCTGGCCATCGCGATCGATGCGTTCGAAGCCGGCCAGCACGAAGCGGGATCCGGTCCACCATACAAGATGCGGGTCGAATAGGGAATGCGTTGCCGTGTAAGCGCCCTGCAAATGAAACCGTGCTACACGCAATGTCCGGTGGCGACCTTGGTCCGACGTCTCGACCACCTCCAACTGCCCGGCCCAGGCCGTCCTCATACGCTCGGAAATCGCCCTGCGGGGCAGTTCAACGCCGCTTTCTAGGAGTTTGATTATTCGTATCTGACAATTTCGAAATAACTGTATGTATATACAGTATAATTGGATGTGCAACGACAGTCAAAATCGCCGAATGTTGCGTTGGATGAAACCTGATCATGGAGGCAACGAATGAGCCCTGAAATTGAATTTTTGGTGAAGTTAATCCCTGCGTTTGCTGCCGTGATTGGCGTGCCGCCTCTGCTTTACAATCTGCAGATGGCGCGCAAAGGGCATTTACGTGATGAGTATAAGCACGCTCAGGCCTTCTTCGAGAACATGAGGAGTAATCGCGACATGGATCCGTTTGAGAGGGAACTAGGCTTGCTCTCCCTAGCCGGCAACCGCTACGTCGATCCCGAACTCATCCTGTATGTACTCAGTATTCCATCACCCGTGCGAGCACTCCGCGATCTTGTTCGCGGGCGTGATTACGTGGAGCTGTGTCCGGAGGCGGCAGGAAGGCGATTACAGTTCAAAGCAAAGTTTAGGAACGTGTGGCGGCGCCGGGCGCAGAAAGCCTTTTACTCGGCTGCTTATTTCATCCTTGCCTTCCTGTCTCTATCTCCATTGTTGTTGGGAGCATTGCTGCACATGAGCGTGGCGCAAGTTGTCCAATCCATGTTTTTGACGATAGGCTGTTGCGTACCGTACGCATGGCTCTCGCTGCGCGAGATTAATGCCATTTATCGCGCCGAAGCATTGCTGCGTTCCCAGGACGATCGAAAACCTGACGAGCCTGCGCTGCCTAAACTGTCATTGGCTACGGGCTCTTAAAGCACTTAAATAAGCGGGAAATTTTTCATGGAATTTGATCAAGCGCCACCGACGCTGACGCCGACTGAGTATGAATTGGCGGTGAAGCGGATTCTTGATGGCGCTGGTCTCGGCCTCACTGATGTCAGGTCAACACACCTGGACAAAGTGTGCGGCGTCGATGGCGAATACGTCATCGACGTCTCCGTTCGCTTTTCTGCACTCGGGGCGGATTTCCTCGTTTTGGTGGAATGTAAGCATGAGCGGCGCAAAGTCGAAAGGCAAGATGTACAGGTCCTCCACGACAAAATTCGCTCCACCGGCGCCCAGAAAGGAATGCTGTTTTCCATCGCCGGCTTCCAATCGGGGGCATTGGACTATGCTGGCGTGCACGGCATTGCGCTAGTTCAACTGGCCGACGGCGCCAGCACTTGGTTCACCAAGAGTTTTGGTCACGCCACGCCCATCCGGTCACATGGGGGTGTTCAACATTACGTCGGATGGTGGTGTCATGGAAAAAACATGAGTGTCATGTCGCCGGAGATTGGCGAGTACACACGTGAGGCCTTAGGTTTCTCCACGTAGGCGTGTCCGTCTCGCCAATGTCACCATCAAGGGCGATCGAGGTGAGGGGAGAGACGATCATCGTTGCTCGACACTGATCGGCATGCCTCCGGCACCGTCACATCCTTCAGTTGAAGTGCAGTTCTGTTTGTCTCCGCGTCTGCCACTGCTTTCTCATTTGCGATGATGCGAAACCAGGCCAATGCCCACCGTGCTGCCCCTGTTCGATCTCCTCCCTCTGGCCGGTCAGCTAGCGCTTCCAACGCTTTACCGGCGCGGAACCGGGCATATGCTGCGACCGAATATTTCGCGGCGTTGAAATAGACCATCCAGCCAGAATAGGCATTGGCGCCTCCGGCACCTTGAGAAATCGCAAGGGTTGGCCTGTTTATTTGTCGCTGAGACTCGCGCTGTTTGATGGTTGTCCATACGGGGCAGATGGAAACCAGTTAGAACAATGCGCTGCGCCTCACAAAAGCGCCAGGTTTGTTAATGCCGGTTCCGTTGCGCGAACGCCGTCCTGGCGAGGGGTTGACGGGCATGGCAGCGGCGAGATCCTGTTAGTGCGGAGAACGTACTACAGGAGAGCACCATGAAAAGTGACATTGCAGTATTGAAGGACACCCGCGCACCGATGCCCACAGTTCTCGGGCAACGAAGCGCGCGCATTCCCACCGCAGGCAAGATTCGGGCTGGCATCAAAGTGCTGACTCGGCGCGCCCGCGAAAATCCTCACGCCTGCGACATCTACCAACGCGGCATTGAAGAAGAGCGCAGCTTCGATGAGATCGAGCGTGCGTTGGCCAAGGCACTTCCAGAACTGGAGCATCCGCTCGTGCCGAAGAATGTCCCGTACTTCACCGTGCGCGGCTCCGACTTTCCCAATCCGGACACGGCTCGCCAAATCATGGACCTCTATGCCGAGGACCGGGGCGATGGCGTGCGCCGCCTCTACAGATTTCCCGTGATCTTCCCTGCCGACGTATGGCAAACAGTGATGCCACACGACCTTGTGTGCTGGGGCGCAGGCGAGAAGAAATTCTGGAGCGAGTACGCAGCCGATGGCCGAACCCGGGTATGCAAGTGCTACGCGCCGGTGCCGCAAGACCGCTTGTCCCGGAAGCCGATGCGTACGTTCGGTGGCCGCCGCACCCAGTTGCGGACCGAAAATGAAGGTATGTGCGATCCGGAGCACTGCCGCGAATACCAGGAGCGCAAGTGCAATTTGTCTGGCCGCTTCATCTTCTACATTCCCGGCATCCGATCTTGCGATGCTTTCGAGCTGCCGACCAACAGCCTGTATTCGATGACCCGCGCAATCGAAAAATTCGAGGCACTGGCTTTTCTGCGCGGCGGCCGCATTTCCGGGTTCCTGGACGCCAAGCGCACGCCGTTTTATATCTCGAAGGTGGAGCGCGACGTACCGCACATCGACGAGCAGGGCAGGAGCGTGCGAACGAAGGTGTGGCTCATCGAGCTCGAAGCTCCGATTGATGTCGCCGCGCTGCTCAATGTTGGTGAGTCCGATGTCGTGCAGGAAGCAGATACTGCAGCAATGACGCTGGAAGCGCCTCCGGCCGCCTCGCCCACAATGCAGAGCGGTTTTTCACGGGAACCGGTCGACCCGGGCTCCGGCCAAGAACCCAAAAGCAGCGGCAAGGCGAGTTCCACTGAGGCAGCACCGCCAGCCGCCGATGCAGATTCCGCTGAAGTCGAAGCGATCCTGGGTGTCGTCGATGCATTCGGCATGGGCCGCGATCGATTTGAGGCGTTCGCCCAGAAGAAGTGGGGCGCAGGCTGGAAACGCAATGCCGGCGGCCGTTCGCGCGTGCTGGCCGCGCTGGAAGGGTTCGAGGATGAGGCTGCACTCGCGGCCGAGGTCGACGCCTTGTTGGGTACATCAACGGAATCGTGAGGGTGTGATGGATATCCGAATCGCCCATTTTTCCGACCTGCACTATGCGCCGGAAACCCTGTTCGAGGTGGACCGCTGCTTTTCATACGCCGTTGACGCAGCCATCGAACGCGGCGTCGATGCCGCCGTCATCTCTGGCGATGCCACCGACCACGCGCAAAACCTGCATTCGCCCGCTGTGGACGCGCTTGCCCGCAATGTGCGCCGATTGGCTGACCATTGCCCGGTTCTGATTTTGCAAGGAACTTTCTCGCACGAGCCGCCAGGCACACTAAACGTTTTCCGCCATTTCGGCGGGCGCTATCCGGTACATGTGGCGGACAGATTGCAGCAGGTGGCACTGGACGGCGACGGGCACTGGCACGTTTCACAAGGGTGGCGCTTCGAGGCCGTTCCTAGGGATGCACGGGTGCTGTTTTCGGCACTCCCGACCGTGAACAAGGCAGTGGTCGCGGCTGCGGTCGGCGCGACCGTTGCGGGAGAGGAGATAGGCAACCAGCTCTCCGCCTTGTTGCGCGGCTACGGCACCGTCAACGCTAGGGCGAGGACATTAGGAATTCCGACGGTCGGCGTCGCGCATGGCACCATCCACGGAAGCGTCAACGAGCACGGCGTGCCGATGGCCGGCAACGACCATGAGTTCACGTCCGGTGCGCTGTTCGCGGCGCATGCCAGCGCCTTCATGCTGGGGCATATCCACCTGCACCAGGCATGGGAAAGCGCGGGGCGAATGATAGCCTACGCCGGCTCGCCGGCGCGGCTCCATTACGGCGAGGAGGGAGAGAAAGGTTTCCTCATCTGGACTGTTGGAGCAGAAGGCAGCCGCTTCGAGCGGATCATCACGCCGGCGCGGCGCACCATCGACCTGTGCTTTGATGGCGCGCCCGATCCGGTGCAGATTCGCGAACGCCTTGGGGCACTGGAGATCGAAGGTGCGTTTGTGCGCGTGCGATGGCATGTGCTCGAGTCGGACCGTGACCAGGTCGACCGCGCCGCGCTCCTTGCCGCATTGCCCGGCGCGGCGCAGGTCAAGCTGGATGGTCGCGTCCTTCCGGTGCAGGTGGCGCGCATGGCGGGTATTTCCAGCATGGGGCTGCGTGAGCGTATTGCTGCCTGGGCCGATTTGGCGGGAGAGGCGCCTGGTCCTTTGTTGTCATGTCTTGATCGGCTGGAAAGGCTTGATACCGAATCGATCGCACGTACGATTCTTTCAGGCGGACCTGATCCGGATCATCAGGAACAGCCACAAGTCGCAGCGGAGCCTTTGGCGGAGAGTGCATCATGAAACCTGTTTCGCTGTATTTGCGCGGATTTCGCGGTATCCGGGACGGTCTGGGTCGGCCGGAGCTATCGCTGGACCTGGCAGCCCTGTCCGAAGGCGCCCAACTGATCGCCATCTGCGGTGCCAATGGGCGCGGCAAGACGACGGTGCTCGACAACCTGACCCCGTACCCGACCATGCCCTCGCGCGCCGGCGGCGATGGCAGTGCCGCTTTTTCCTATTATGACCACGTGTACTTGCCAGAGAGTGTGAAGGATCTGGTCTGGGAGCATGGCGGCAGGCGTTTTCGGTCACAGCTGATCATCCGCAACGAGAGTCGGCGCAAGACCGAGGCTTATCTGCACGGTATGGAAGGGGGGCGCTGGCTCCCCGTCACGGCGCCTGACGGGACGGTCTCCGACGGCAAGATGGACACATACGTGCGATGCCTCGAAGCCGTGCTGGGAGCCGAGCGGACGTTCTTTGTTTCGGCATTCGCGGCGCAGGGTCGGCGCCAGCTTTGCACGTATCGGGCCGGCGAGGTCAAGGCGCTGCTGGCCGACCTGCTTGGGCTGGACGACATCCGGAGCAGGGGACAGCAGGCCACGGAGGTGGTCAAATTCCTGCGCATCGGGCTGAATGCCGCGCGTGAGGACAGTGCAGCGGCGGCGCAGGAACTGGACCAGGCGAAAAGTCGCAGTGCGCGCCTCCCTGCTTTCGATCAGGAACTGGCTGCAGCGCGCGCCCAGCGGTCTTCGACGCAACGTAAGATCGATGCGTTGCACGCAAAGGTTGCGACGCTGGAGGCGGAGCGCGCCCAGTCCGGGCAGCACGCGGCCAGCCGGGAAGCCATGTCGGCGGAGTTGTCTCAATTGACGGCCACGTTTGCCCGGCAGGAATCCGAGTTCATAATCGACCGCCAGCGTGAGGCGGAAAGGCTGGAACGCTTGCAACGCGAATTGGAATCGCAACGGGCGGAAATCCAAAGGGTGCGCTCGGCTGCGGCCGCGAAGCGTCGCCAGGCGCTGGAAGCCATCGGCGATGCCGGAAGAATCAAGCGTGCAAAGCGGCGGCTCGACACGGCGCGGGCTGTGGTGGCGGAGCGCGAGCAGCGTGTACGGCATTGTCGTGAACTGGTTGCGGACCTGCGCGCAATGGAGGAGCAGGAACGCGGCCTCGCCAGGGAAATCGAAACCATCGAACGCGAGGCAGGCCAGGCGGCGCTCAGGATAGCGGATTTGCAGCGGCGGCATTCGTTGACCCAGGCGGTGCCCTGCAAAGGGATGGCAATGCAGGAAGATTGCCGCTTGCTGTGCGATGCGCACGACGCCCGGCCGCTGATTCCCACTGCTACGGCAGAACTGGAGCGCATGAACAACACCCGCTCAGGGTTGCGTTCCGAGTTGGCGCAAGCGAGGCTGCGGGCCGCCCGGCTGCGTATGGCCCCCGGCAAACTGGCGAATGAGGAGAAGAAATTGACTCGTTCACGGCAGTGTGCAGAGAGCGTCACGGCACTGGCGGCGCGAGGCGGAGAGGTCGTGCAGGCAGAGGCAACGATCCGGGAATGCGAAGAATCGCTGGCCCAGTTGGAGCGGTCGGAGGGCGCGCGTGAGATGGAAAGCAAGACAGAACTGCGTGCGGTGGTGAATGCCATTGCGCAGATCGATGCGCGGCTGACGCGGCTGCACGCCGATCACAAGGCTGCATGCGACAGCGTGCGACGTCGTCTTGCTCAGCTTCCGCCCGCGTTTGACGAGGCCTTGATCGTGGCCGCCAAGGAGGCGCAGCGGGTGGCTGAGAGCGAACTGCAGGCGACCGAAGATGCGTTGCTGCCATTGCTGCGCCAGCGTGCCGTTGCTGAGGAAGCGTCGGTGGCCGCCGGCCGGCTCAATGAGCGTTGCCAGAGCCTGCAGACGAAGTGTGCTGTCATCGAAGCCGAGTTGTCCACCTGGACCATGTGCGCCAAGTGCATGGGCAGCGATGGCCTGATCGCGCTCATGATCGACGACGCTGGTCCGCAGCTGGCGAGCCTGGCTAACGACCTGTTGGTGGCCTGCTATGGCCCGCGCTTCACCTTGTCCATTCGCACACAGGTTGATACCGCCAAGGGGGAGGCGCGCGAGGGCTTTGACATCGTGGTGCACGACGGCGAAGTCGGACAGTCGAAACCGATGACGCAGATGAGTGGAGGCGAGCGTGTCTGGATCAACGATTGCCTGACCCGCGCCATTGCGCTGTATGTCACCCAGTGCTCGGGGCGGCAATACGAATCGCTGTTCACGGACGAATCCGACGGGCCTTTGGATGCCGATCACAAGCGTATGTTCATGCGCATGAAGCGCGAAGTCCTGCGCCTCGGCGGCTACGAGCGCGAATATTTCATCTCGCAGACACCGGAAATGGCGAGCATGGCGGACGTGGTGATCGACCTGGATACGCTGGTACACAAGGAGGTGCCGACGGCGGGTGCATAAAAATTGAGCTGCATGGAGTGAAGTGCGGCCCAGGACTTCGCCCGGCTGTGCCAAAATGACAGGTTTGCAACACGTTCGTTGAGGAACTTCCCATGACCCCGAGATTCACTGCGGCGTTGGCCCTCGCAGCCCGTGCCCACGAAGGCCAGGCCCGCAAATGTACCGTCATTCCCTATATCACCCATCCGGTGGCGGTCGCCGGACTGGTTGCCCATTATGGCGGTGACGAGGACCAGCAAATCGCAGCGCTGCTGCATGATGTATTGGAGGACGCCGGACCTGAATTTTTGCCGGAGATTCGCAACAGGTTTGGCGATCGCGTGCTTCGTATAGTGGTGGAGTGCACGGACGGTATGCCGGATGCATCGGGCCAGAAGGCGCCTTGGGCGCAGCGCAAGGAATCGTACCTGGCCCATCTCGCACGTGTTGGAGATGATACGCTGCTGGTGTCCGCATGCGACAAACTGAGCAACGCTAGGGCAATTCTGGACGACCTGCATGAAGTGGGTACCGCGGTATATGAGCGATTCACCGCGAAGAAGGAGGGCACGCTCTGGTACTACACAGAACTCGCAAGGATCGTTGAAACTCGCCACAGCCCAGTCGCCCCCATGTTGACTTTGGCCGTCATGGAACTTCAGCAATTGTCCCACGATGAGTAAAGGCGCATCGGCCAGGCGACCATCAAGCCGTGGGACATTGGCCGTTTCTTACCGCGAGAGCAGTTCGATGTAGGAATGGTAGCCAAAACTGCGGTTTTTGCGCTGTCCTGTCATCTCCTGCACGATGCCCAAGTCGCTCAGTGCCTTGACTGCGGCGTTGGCCGTTGGGTACGTGGTGTCGAGGCGTTGCTTGACCTGTTCAACGGTAAAGCGCGGCATCATTGGCAGCGATTCGAACAGGCGGTAGGCGGTCGCGCCAGCTTTCGGGGACTCCAGCAGTTTGCGCCGGTCGTTGGCTATGAGCGTCGCCAACTCGACGATGGTGCGCTCTGACTGAGCGGCTGCGCTGGCGACCCCGTCAAGGAAGAAGGCAACCCAGGCCTCCCAATCGCCATCGTTGCGTGTGCCGGACAGCAAGCGGTAGTATTCGGTTTGATGCTGCTTCAGGTAGCCACTGATGTAGAGCAGCGGCGCCTGCATCAATTGCCAGTGCTCCATGAGCGCGGAAATGAGCAGGCGGCCCATTCTGCCATTGCCGTCGAGGAATGGGTGGATCGTTTCGAACTGGGCGTGGATCAGCGCCACTTTCACCAGCGGCGGCAAGTCTGCGTTTTCCGCATGAATGAAACGCTCCAGGTCGCCAAGCAGGTCCGGCACGCGCTCTGGAGGCGGTGGCACGAACACCGCGTTGCCTGGGCGGGTGCCACCGATCCAGTTCTGCGAGCGGCGAAGCTCGCCTGGCTGCTTGCCCGCGCCGCGCACGCCGTCGAGCAGCAACTGGTGGGCGTGGCAAATGAGACGTACACTGATCGGCAGTCCATGTTCAGATTGCAGGTTGTGGCGTACGAGGCGGAAGGCGTGCATGTAGTTCGTGACTTCCTCCACGTCGTCGGCATTGTTGACTTCGATGCCGGCTTCATTCTCGAACAGGTCGTCAAGTGTGGCCTGCGTGCCCTCGATCTGGGACGTCAGGAGCGCTTCTTTGCGCACAGCACCATACAATAACCATTCTTCCGAAGGCACCAGACCCGCCACACCATTGAGCCGTGCCAGCGCCAGTTCAGCGGCACGGTTGGCGGCGGTATAGGATTCTGGCGCTAGCGGTGGACCAGCTGGCGGTAGCGGATTGGGAACGAAAGCGCGAACGCTTTCGCCTAATGTTGTTGTGGTGATAATTGTTCCGGTTGTGCGAGGCATTTTAAAGCTTTCTTTAATGCGACGAGGCATATTAAAGCATTCTTTAATGTCCGGCGCAGGTAAACAAGTAATCTTTAAAAATGCCTACTCTCATGCCAATTCGATGGGTCTTTTCATATCACCAGGAATGGTTAAAACCATTCCCTGAAAATTTACTATTCCGTTATGTGGTGTAGCTAACAACATTCGCGATGATGTGAGCGTAGGGTCGTAGCCATGAACAGGCGAACCGACCATATCACTGCCGAAAAGGTGCTATTGGCACTACGCATCCAAGCTGAGTTTGGCCACGATGCTGCCATTCGTTATGCGACTGATGTCCACCTACCGGAAAAACTTGCCGCCGAAGTCTTCGCCAGGCCCAAAGAGGATGTGCGCGCGGACGTGCCTTGGGTCGACGTCACGTGTGGTCGCAGACGGGCAGATCGTCGGAACAACTAGGTTGCGGTTCAAAGTCATCCAGGTCGTCCAATACCCGGGCAATTACCTGGTCGAAATCAATCCTGAACGCTGTAGCGAATTCCAGACCGTGGGTGCAAACCAGTTCATAGATGAGCAGCGTCTCTGCTTCCACTTGGCGGAACTCCGGCTTTTCACAAGAGATGGATTCCATAATGACCTCCGCTGTACAGAATGATTGATGTCTCTCAAACATAGCTTGTCTGACTCCGGATACGTTTGCGCGGCGTCAAAGAACGTTCGAACTCTCACGCCAAAAGCGTTTTCGAGATCAAAATGCTCTTCGCAGCCACCACTTGCGAGCCCGCTAAGCGGGCATACGATGAGTATTCATCCAACCGCCAAGCGAAGGGGGCATCATGGCACTTTTTTCAGAACTGTATGCATTGACGCAGGGCTCAACTATTGCCCTGATCATGACCGGCGATCACGAGTCGGGACTCATGACGGTGAACGTGGTGCCCAAGCCGAAGGACGATCATCAGGAATCGGGGCTGAACCAAAATCTGACGCTGGTGGCCACGCCGGAAGAATTCGATGCGCAGTTCATCGAAGCGCTGCGTGGCTTCCGGGCCGCACGCAGCAGCCTGCTGGAGCAGGCAAAGACTACCCTGAGGGTGCTTGAAGCGGCAACGCAGGCGTCGAGCGCCACTGCCAATGGAAAGGGACGCACCAAGCGTGAGCCAGCACGGGCGGAGTCTTCCACGGCGCCCGTAGAGCAGCGGGCCGATGGTGGCGGCGGTCAGACCGAAGCGACAGGCATCAATACGGCACAGGCCGATCTGTTCGAATAGCGGGAGGACGACATGGCCATCGACATACGCGAAACGCTACACCGCTACCGCTATCTCGGCATTGAATTGCCCGCGCCGCCCGGCATGACGCCGGAGCAGGTCCGGGACCTGCACAGCACGCTCTATCCAGAACTGGTCAGCGCCGACATCGAGGTCGGCGAGATTGCTGGGGGCGTACGGGAGGTTACCTTCAGGCGCGCCGTAGGCACCAAGGGCAGCCGACTGCATCGCCTGCGCGAAACGGTCGCGTCGGCTGTGCAAAGTCCTGAAGAAGCTGGCGCTGGCCTTGCCATCGCGCTGAAAGTGGAGGAGGTGAAATTATGTTCCTCGATCTGGGAGCGCAGCGCGCGGTGCGCAAAGCGGGAAAACGGCCGCCCCGACCAGCGCGTGATTCCCGCGTGGCAGCAGCTGCCGCCAGTCGCGTAGGCCTGTTGCTACCGCAGTTGGATGCAGCCATCCCTTCCAGAGTCCATTCGGCGGACGCGACAGTGGTCAATGCGCGGGTCGCCCATTTTCTGCTGGAAGCTGGCGTCGTTCGGGAGGTCGACGTGCCGCGTACCTGGCATGACCCGCTGGCCATCTGCGAGACGGCCTTGCAAAGGTGGCTTGAACGGCATCTGGGGGCGTTGCGATGTTTTTCGCCATGGTTCTCGCTATCTCTCACATGCGACGAGGCGCCATGTGACTCCATCGCGACCAGCGATCCCGACGGCGTGTGCATTCGCTGGGGAGAATCGGAAGTGCTGCGCTGGGAGGTCGGGGACGGATTGGAGCGGATCGAAAAGCATGAACCGGGCCTCGGTGCTGCGATCCTGGCCGTGCTGGATAGGGCGGCATCGCGGCTCTATCCGTTATTCATGCCGCGAACGGCACTGGACACCGCATCCTTCCTGTATTGGCATGGCGAAGACGATGAAAGCCTGGCCCTGGACGAAATGTGTGACACGCCGGAAGAACGGGAATCGATGCGCGCAGAGATGGTGACGCTGGAAGCCATGCGGGAGGCATTTCCATCCTGGGCGCTGATGCCACCGTCACTGTCAAGCGCCAGTGCCCTATTGGCAAGGATGATGTCTTGCGCTAATGGATGTGAGGTGGTCCAGCGCACGGTGGCGCTGGCGGCGGAACTGGCCCAGTTGCCATCGCGTGCGGAATACTCTCCGGACGAGGAGGGATTGTTCATTGGCTTTGGGGCCGTATTGTGCTGGCGACCAGAGGATTTGGCCATGCGAATCTCGGACGACCTCGCGCAATATGCGTGGCAGGACGCATACGTCGATCATTCTGGCGAAGTCTTGTTCTCGCTGGATGATCCGGCGCAGATGCGGCGCTGGTTGCGTCGCATGCGCCCGCTGTTGCGTGGTGTCGCCATTCTGGACGAGTTGATCTGGACGCTGGTCGAGGGATACTGATCTCTGGAGAAAGGAGGATGAGATGGGAGTACGTTTTCGTATCGAACCGGTCGGTGACGACGCATTGCTGCTGGAACAGGCTATCCTGATCTATCGCTCACGCAACCGCCGCTCGCTGACAACCGTTCATTCCGTTGGTGAGCATCGGGGCCACCCTGTCATTCTCTCTGGCGCGGCGATGACGGTGGCGGCGAGTCGGCTGCTGGCGAGAGAAATCACAGAACAGGTCAATCTTTCCTACTTACCGTCGGAATTGCTGTATTGCGGACCGAACCTGCTGGTCTGGTGGGCGCGTCCTGCCACGCGGCATCTGTGGTTTCGTGCACCGGAACTCGGTGGTGCCGAGTGCGGTGCGCGCGTGGCGCTCCCTGGATCGGTGTTTCTTGCCGACGGGCGTGGCTGCAAGGTCTGGGCCGTCAAAGGCGCGGGCCGCCCGACACCGAAAACGGCCTTGTGGCACGCGCCATTCTTCAACGTGGCCGAAGATGGCGCGATTTGCTGGGGCAACGTCAACTTACCGCCCATGGCCCCCGAACGCATTGCCGAGTGGACGGCGGCCTTCTTCGACTCCTACTTCACCCATCCCAACGCTGCAGGCAAGGTAGTACGGCATGCCGGAGGGGCTTATGGGTTCTGGCGCGCCATGCTCGACGGCGAGTACCAGCGATTTCCGACGTCGGTGCTCTTGCCTACTGGCTTGGAACTGGCTGAGTTGGTGAACAGGGAGTGGCACCATGATTGATGCACGCGATGCTGCATTGCAGGCAGCCTGTCCCACACTGGCTGTTCCGAAGTTCGGGGCATTGCCGGAAATGGCCCCTGGTCAACGCGTGCTCATGGCGTCCAACGGCCTGTTCCTGCAAGTGAGGACGCCGTGGCTCGATTGCATATGTCGGATCGGCGACGTTCGCACGGCGCTACCATATGGCGAGGTCAAACCACATGTTAGATGCGCGTTTGGCAAGGTGCCGATCCGGTTGCTCAGGGAATTCGTTGCATGGGCGCGCCGTGCGCTGCCAGATGAAGCGGCGGCAGGGCTGGTCTATTCCTCGTCCGGCAGTTCGCTCCGATTGCTCCGCTTCGACGCGCTGTCACAGTCTCCGCATGGCGTCGAATACCGTGTTCCGCAGCTACTGCGGGACGAGGTTGTCGCAGTGGATCTGCATTCACATGGGCGCGGCGCTGCCTATTTCTCTGCGACAGACGATGCGGATGACCTCGGCATCAAGATCGCGGGTGTCTTCGGCAATCTCGACAGGCCGGAGCCGACGTGCCGTTTCCGCCTGGTAGTCGGCATTGTGCGGATTGACTTACCAAGCCCGACCAGTTTGTTGGCCGAAACCGGAGGAGAGTCGTGGAACATCGGATCGTCAAAGAACTCCTGACAAAGCGCGTGCATGTGCACCTCGCGGGTGTTGGTGGCAATGGCGCTCAAATGGCCGCTTGCCTTGCGCGGCTCGATATTGCCATGCGTGCCCTTGGTCATCCGCATGGTCTATTTGTAACCGCCATCGACGACGACGTCGTCAGCGAGGCCAATGTCGGCCGGCAGCTCTATAGTCCCGCCGACGTCGGGCAACTGAAGGCAGCAGTTACCATTCACCGGCTCAACCTCTTTTACGGGCTCGACTGGCAGTGTGCGCCATCAAGGATCGAGCAATATTGGCAGCGATACGGTGACAGCGCGCAGCGCGTGGCCGACATCCTCATCAGCTGCGTGGATTCGAAAGCAGCGAGGCGCGCCATGCACGACTACCTGTCCGGCCGTCCTCGCTACCATTATTGGCTCGACCTTGGTAACCGCGAACGGGATGGCCAGGTTGTTCTTGGGCAGCCGCCATCGATGACCGGTTCGATGCGACTGCCATGCGTGACCGAATTGTTCCCTGAACTGCTTGACCAAGGCGAACCTGAAGACGCGCTTCCATCCTGCTCATTGCGCATCTCACTCACCTCGCAAGGCCTGTTTGTCAACGACTTCGCTGCCCGTTACGCCAGTCAGTTGCTGTACGATCTGTTCTCGCAAGGGCGGCTCTCCAATCACGGCGCGATATTCAACACCCGTAGCCTGCAGAGCAGGCCGATAGCTGTCGATCGAGCTGTGTGGATGAGATTCGGATACATTGCTGATAAAGCGAATGACACGATGGGCGGCGGAAGTCAGTTCGGCTAATTGTTCTGAGTAGTTACGCTTAGACACTAACTGCGACGCGAATTGCCGCTTCCGCAATATTATGCTGCATTAGCTTCGCCAGCGTGGATCTCGCCAGTCAACGTAAGGTTGTGTCAATAGGAAACGACCGTAACGCGTTCCGAGATTAATCAGGCCATTTCGGTGATCGCAAATCGGGCAGAATATGCAGAAGCCTTCTTCATCAACTTGTGGATGAATGCGCTCGGATTTCCATTCGGCCCGGCACTTTCTACATTGCCACATATCGCTCCCGTTTCGATCCCGTGTTCGAGAAAGTTACCGCTTTTTTTCTTTAGCAGCTGATGCTGAAAGAAACCGCCGTTTCTCGTTAATAGCTATCGGAATACCAGGACAGGAATCTTGCTATGGGTTAGCACCTTTTGTGCCTCACTCCCGATCAGGAGACCTTGCAAACCTTTGCGTCCATGAGATGCCATCGCGATCAGATCACACCCGTTGGCATTTGCGAAATTGATGATTTCCTCGTAGGGATGATCACTCGTTGCGTAAGCAGTATCATATTGCACACCAGCTTCTTTGGCCGCCTCCTCAATCACTGCAAGCCAACGTTTCGCTTTGTCCGCGCCAACCCTCTCAAACTCTGCTGCGGTATCCGCCAACATCTCAGTTTGATAGGTGAATACATGGTACTCGGGTACCACATGAAACCCTGTCACTTTGGCATTGGTACTCTTAGCAAGTAGTATGCCTTTTCGAATTGCGATTTCCGATAAGGGGGAGCCGTCAGTCGGAAGTAGGATATGTTTAAACATTTCAACCCTCCTATCGAATTGATAATTCCAGTTTAGAACAATCTTGGCACGTCGACTGATCTGTGCCGAACCCAGTCGAGCTGCGCAACCAATTGGAACGGCGCAAACTTCAAACTCAGTCACGCGGTGCTTGAGGACCGGCTATATATCAGAACATTAACATAGTATGAGCCTTACCTTATCATTTGATGTAAGATGATTCGACGACTCTGAAGCGCCTCCCTTGGATGCAGGTCAGGGGGGTACGTAGGACGAAGAGGTTCTTGCGCGTGCTTGACAGAGCACTTACCTGGAATCGCTGGTTCTGTTGACCATATGATATCGCGGAGATCATTGTGGGCAGTTGCACAGGACTTGGTTAGAGCCATCGACCGCATCAGTGTGCCAAGTTCTGGCACGAAAGACTACTATGCCCATTCAGTTTCTTCGCCGTTTGAGTGGCAGACGGCGCACGACGAAGGCTAACCAACATCTGGGAATGGCGCTGAGCTTTGTGGCGGGCGCTGTTAATGCTGGCGGTTTCCTCTCTGTGCATCAATACACTTCGCATATGACCGGAATCATTTCATCGATATCGGACGACATTGTTCTCGGCAACATCACATTGGCGCTGGCAGGATTAGGCGCTTTCCTGGCATTTTTCGCAGGTGCAGCTTGCTCGGCAATTCTCATCAACTGGGCACGTCGAAAGCGTCTTCAAAGCCAATACGCGTTGGCACTACTGCTCGAGGCTACCTTACTACTCGGCTTCGGCCTGCTGGGTGGCATGCTAGTACCATCCGCGGGGTTTGGGGTGTCGGGAACCGTCATGCTGCTGTGTTTTATCATGGGATTACAGAATGCAATCATCACGAAGATCTCCCGTGCCGAAATTCGGACGACCCATATCACCGGTCTATTGACAGACATCGGTATCGAACTGGGCAAGCTATTTTATTGGAACATGGATCGTGCTAGCTTGAACACCTCCAGCGTGAAGGCAAACCGTCCCCGACTAGCATTGCTGACTACGCTAATGGGGATGTTCTTCATCGGTGCGGTAATCGGCGCCTTGAGTTTTAAGCATGTTGGATTTGCTTCGACGATTCCCCTTGCGGCGTTTCTCCTCTTCTTTGCATCGGTTCCAGTCTTGGATGATGTTCGACTACATCAACGCCGACTGATGCGGCCGCGCTAGCTTGTCAAAGCTGACGGTACATTCAGTTCCCGATCACAGCAGCACTTGCCGTGTTGTCGCAAAGAATTGGAAAATTTGCTGTTCAACTTGCGGATCGAGCAACACGGATGGTCGTCTGCCGTTGGGGCACGCCAGTCGCGGCGTGGTGCCAAACATGCGGCAAATTAGCGGCCGATCAGAATATACCTCGCAGCCCTTATCGCCGAGATAAGGACAAGTGAGTTCGGCAAGCGCTGCAGCGTGCTCGGCTTCGCTTTTAATCGGAAGTTGCGCCATTTCTTCGCTCGCAGCTGTCACCGGACCGCAACAGTCATGGCAGCCAGGTACGCACTCGAAGGCGGGAATATGGCTACGGAAAAATCGAATCTTTCGGGTGTTACCGTTCATGCCATGCCTTAGGTTTGCAGATGATGAAGCGGTTGGTGGCCGTATGTATAATGATCATCCGATTATCATTTCAAGTTTAAACGGTCGATGGAAAAGAAAACTGCGCGACTCACGATTCTTATTGATCCCATTAAGAAGAAGGCCTTTGAAGATCTGTGCGCCCTTCAGGACCGTACGCCCTCCCAAGCGATCCGACAGATGATCCGGGAATACCTCGAGCAGCATAATGTGGAATATTCCACCAAAGTAAAGAACCACACGTCGGGTTAGGTCGACTGAGCATCGGCCCAGGGCAATGCATCATTCAGCGCCATCGTCGATGTTACTTCTTCCCGGGTAAGAAAAAGTCTTCGCTCGTCTTGATCAACTTTCGCGCCGCAGCACTCACGCGATGTGCCTGGTGCGGTCGCTGTTGCTCAGGCAGTTCGCTGCTCATCAGGCATTCGGTTAATGCCTGATTGAAATTGTCGGTGTAATTTCCCACCCCGATCATCTCCAAAAGGCCAGCCTTTGCAAGCTTGCCCTTGACGCGAACATTCGCTTCACATAGCAGCACACGAACGCCACGCTTCATCAGCTTTTCAACCACTTCTTCCAAGATCAGCAGGCCCGAAATATCCATGAACGGCACCCTTCCTAAACGAAGGACCAAGATCTTGGGATCCGTATGCGACAGCGCTAACGCTCGCTCGAAATTCTCGACCGCCCCAAAGAAGATTGGCCCTTCGATCGCATACACCAGGACACCAGGAGGTAGCTTTTGCAGACCTTGATTGGCCAGTTCCGATTCAAGTTGCGCCTCCGTCTGTGGCGTGACCTCGACCGCCGCTGCCATTCGTCGCAGAAACTGCATCATTGAAAGAATGACGCCAATGTTGACCGCGACCACCAAGTCGGCAAACACCGTCAACAAGAAGGTCACCAGGAGAATGATCACATCAGCGTGCGGCGCACGTCTTACCGTGCGTGCCACGTGTTTCATTTCACTCATGTTGAAGGCCACCACGAACAAGATGGCGGCCAACGCCGAAAGCGGCACGTCGGCTGCCAACGGCGCGAGGCACAGAATGGTCAACAGGAGTGTGGTGGCATGCGTAATGCCAGCCAACGGACTCGTTGCGCCATTGCGAATGCTGGTCGCTGTGCGGGCAATCGCACCTGTCGCAGCAAAGCCGCCAAAGAATGGCGTGACGATATTGGCAATCCCTTGCCCGATCAGTTCTTGATTCGAGTTGTGTTTGGTGCCTGTCATGCCATCGGCCACTACCGCCGACAGCAATGATTCGATCGCCCCCAGTATGGCGACTGTAAAGGCTGGCCCGACGAGTTCGATAACACGGGATACGTTCAAATCCGGTATCGAAGGTACCGGCAATTGCTGAGGAATGCCGCCAAATGCACTGCCAATCGTTGCGACACCATCGAACTGGAACACGGACTGCACCGAGGTCGCCACCACCATTGCAATGAGTGGTCCGGGAACCCGCTTTAGATAGCTGACCTTCCCCGACAGTGTGGTCAAGAGCAGGCTGCCGACGCCAATGGCAGAGGTAGCCCAATGCAAATGCGGCAAAGCCAGGATCGAATTCCATAGCTTGTCGTGAAAATGCTTGTCTTCCGACACCGGAAAGCCAAAGAAATACTGCCACTGTCCCACCCAGATGATGACGGCGATCCCGGCGGTAAAACCGACGATGACCGGCGCCGGAATGAATTTGATGACGGCGCCCAATTTGGCAAAGCCCATTAACAGCAGCATCAGGCCAGCCATGACTGTAACGGTTTGGAGTCCGCTGACCCCGTATGTGGCGGTGATGCCCGACAAGAGCACGATGAATGCCCCTGTTGGACCTGCTATCTGGGTGTTGCTGCCGCCGAAGAGTGCGACCAACAAGCCCGAAACAATTGCAGTGTAAATTCCTTGTTCTGGCCGCACGCCGGAGGCGATGGCGAATGCCATCGCTAACGGCAACGCGACGATGCCGACAATGATCCCGGCAATGAGATTGGGGATGATCTCCCTTCGTGCAAATTTTCCCGCGCGCTGCGCTTCCAGGATATTGATCATGGACTCTCCATTGCTCCATGGAATAGGTTCGGTTCGGAGTAATCACGGTCACCAATGGTCTCCCATGGCTATGCTGTCGTGTCGACACTTTGGCTCCAGCCGAGGGCCACCCGCGCCCGCGTTGACAACGCTGGACGCGTACCAAAAGGTCATGCTACGCTGCAAACATTAACATCACATTACCATGCAATCATAATACATGCGTTTCACCAGACTGCCGGCTTTGCGCCTGCCACCATTCTTTGAACTGCATATGCGGAACAGCATCGCATCCCTGACAAACAAGAATCTGATCCCTACGTTGTCGGCCAAGCATATGAGACAGTTGCGTCAAAAAATCGAATCGTTGCTTCTTGCTGAATGCCTTTTCCCCGCGCCTTACAAGGTCGCACGACGCATGCACAGTATCTTTCAGCTACTTGCGCTGACAATGGCTAGTAAGCCTGTTGTTTATAGAAAGCGCCGAACCTTATCGTTGCTGTTCGATGCGACTTCGCTACAGAGTGAAATGCATCTCGACGATCCCAATGAGCTGATCGTGGGCTACACGCAAACCATGATGGGGTTCTTATTGTTCGATCCCGCCCCGAGTCACATTGCAATGATCGGCTTGGGCGGCGGATCACTCGCGAAGTTCTGCTATCACCACTTGCCTCAAGCTTCGATTACTGTGGCGGAAATCAGCCCTGAAGTCATCGCCTTACGCGATCAGTTTTGCATTCCCAACGACGACCAGCGGTTCCAAATTCGGTGCATTGACGGCGCCGAATTCATCGAGCAGGCCGAGAGCCAGTTCGATGTTCTGATGGTTGATGGCTTTGACAAGAACGGACAGCCGCCACAACTATGCAGCCAGCACTTCTATGAAAAGTGCTCCCGTGCGCTAACGCCAAATGGCATCATGATTGTCAATATACTTGGTGATGAATCGAATTTGCCCGAGTTGGTCGCGCGCATTCAGCGCGCATTCAATGGCGCAAGTATTGTCGTTGACGCACTTGATTCGTTGAACAAGATTGTCTTTGCGTTCAAAGGCGACGCGTTGAACTTGCCTGAAGAGGTATTAACGAGTCGGACTGACATCCTGGAGTCGCTGCATCCGGTTGTGATGCGGCCGATCGTCGAATACGTCATGCGTCATCGTGGCATGCCAGGACAACGGCCGCATTGCCTAGTTTCGTCGACGATGGCGACAAGTTACGAGAATTGATTGTGGCTGGCCTGAGAAGAATGCTCACCTACCAAGCAATGATGGTAGTTGAGACGAGGGAGGGGCACCTCCAGCCACGGCTGGAGGTGCTTGACGATTACCTAAAAGGTCAAGTTTCATGGCGCGAGCCATTCGCTATGTACGTCACATGCCGTTTGCCGGCGCGGTTCAATCGGTCGGTTTCAGGCTGCTCGAACAATCCGCGAGGCGTTGGCTGCGTCATTCGATCACCATGAAAAATTGGCATAACGGTCGATCCCATCCAAAAAGGACGGAGATAGGCTGCCCCTAATGTGTGGTGCGGAATGGAGGCTGGGTCATATTGGCTCTCCTTCCTGCGCAAACGGATCGACCGGTTTGCACTGGCGGTGCAGGCATATGTCGGTTGCGCAATCGCAAACCAGGGCATGTACGCCTCGTGCCGTGTCATCATGGCCATAGATCCACTTGCGAACGAGATCGGGATTATCCGAGATCGTCAGCGGTGGAACATGAAGGCCATTCTTCTGCGCTTGCGCGCCATCCTGATATGCTTGCACCAGGAGTTCGGCCAGAATGGCGTAAGCCGTCTCGGGCTCTCTCTGTTGCACGTGTAGGGCATGGCACCAGCGCAGGCGCATGTGTAGCGCTGCAATCGCGTGGCGGCCGTTCATGTCAACCTCGCTGTCACCTGTGCCAGGCCATGCAGCGCGTGCACGCGCATGAACTGTCGCCAGTACCGCTTCACCATTGCGGTGGCCGAGCGCACTGAAAGCACAACGTATTCTGGGCCAGGGCAATACCCATTTGCACTGCACCACGTGGTTTGCAGTAAGGCGAAACCTTGCTTGTCTGTCGCCACCACGCTCAGGCAGAATCCATCCGTAGAGGCATTGGCAATGCCACGTAGTTCATGTGGCGCGACCAGTTCAGGTGGAATGGTCGGCTCATACTGTTGAAGCCGCTCTGGAAAGCAGTCGAGCAATAACGATTGTCGTTTGAGTTCGAACACCGACTCACCGTCCCATTGCCATGCTTTTAGCTCAGTCTCGTCAACTATGATGTGATAGGCATTCCAATGTCCCAATACGGCCTGCTGAGGATTGGTTCGCATATCGCACGCGAACGTCCTTGCCCGATCCTTGGCGCAGTCCAAGGCAAGATCCCAGTGCTTAAACTCGCTGGAGACCAGCGTCAGGCATTTCGGCCGTTCGCTGTCCGGCGGGCAGATGGTGTAGGCGACGGAGAATAGCGCCTCCGTCGCGCGGACGGTTTCGATCCGCAACCTGTCACCCGCACGGGCGCAGCGGTCGAGGCGAACTTCCTGGTCTGTATAACGGTGCAGCTCGCACTTCCAGGATTCAAAGCCTGCGTCCCATACAAGATTGCCGGCGACCGGCCAGCGCAGGTTTCTTGCTCTGGCCGGGATCACGTGCAGTGTATCCATGTTAGTTCTCCTATGCGTATGACCGGGTTAGTCGCCAGGACCCGAGCCGCAACCAGCGGGGCAGCAGCCAAGAGAAATGCCGTGGCTGCAGTAGCCGTTCTCGGCGTTCCAGCGAGCCGTTTCCTTCCGTTCTTGCGGCGTGGCGTAATCAAATTCGCCAGCAATTTCGATGGCCTGCGCTTGGGCATTTCTTTGCAGTTGGTACAGGGCCTGCTCGACGGCCACGCTAAAGCGTTGAACGTACAGGTCGTACGACAAACCGCATGATCGGCCAGCGTCGGCTGCCAACTTCTCGCACTGTGCACGCCAGGCGTGTGCATCGAAGCCCATACGACCGTTCTTGAAGCGCGATACGCCGTGCTTCAGAGGTGTATAGACGCAGGCTTGCCCGTATCTGGCGCCGCTGGTCCAGTGGCGTACCAGGAAGGGTTCGTCCTCGAACATCGTCGGAAAAGTAGCGACGCCCTGTTCAGCGTCGTGCTTGCCCTGTTCAGTAGCCTGCAGTGCGACAGCGCCAAGCAAGCCGCGGCCCCGATGTAGATCGGTCAGTTGCGTTAGGCGGGCGGTTGTCAGCGCTACGCGAATATCCAGTCCTCGCATGATCTTCTCCTAAATAGATCACTTGAATCAGTTGTGGAACTATTGTGGTGCCGGGTAGCGGCGGTGCCGCTTGCCACTGGAGCTAGCCAGGCAGCGCGGTTCGGGCCCGCCATGCAGCGCGCAAATGTCGCGCGCGGAGCAGAGCTGACCGGTAGCCAGGTCACAAAAGCCAAAGCAGATCAGGTTGGTGCGGATGTACTTGCTACCATCTCGCGCAACGAAGCACCGCCCGGGCGGCAATGCTTCAAGTCTCAGGGCCAGGTCACCCCGGCCGTGTTTCGTATCGTCAAGCACGGCGGGGCTCCCGTGCCCAATGGTAGATATAGTGTTGCGCATGGGATTTCCTCCTCGTGCAAAGGGTTTGAAAAGGGAAAGAGATGGGCGCGGAGTTGAATCCTTCCGCGCCTGGAATCTGGGGCAGCGCCGCTATTCAAGCCGATTTGGCGGTGCTGTCCCGCGCCGGCGCTGGTTCGACTGCAGCCGGTTTTGGAACATCTGGCGTCACCGGCGATTTGATAGAAGTCGTGCGGCTTGCAGATGGTGTCCTCGATGGGCGTGCCGCAGGGGCGCCGCCATCGCAAACATCCAACACCACATCACCACCGAAGCGTACTAAGGCGCGAACTTGCCTCAGTGCCGAAACGATGGCGCCCACTGGCGTCAGCACGACAATCCGAAAGATCGACTGTAACGCGCTTGCGGTTCTCTTGGCTCGTGCCTCGCGTTCCCGGTTTCGCCGTACAGATTGCTTGCAGCGCAGGTAAAGGCCGGGGTACTGCGTACGGCTATCTGCATCCTTGTCCAAGTGGGCAATGAGTTCGGCCGCTAAAGTCGGGTCGCTGGCGTTCCGGTAGAACGATACCCAGACTTTCTCTTCTTCCTCGGCCGCGGGCGAGCGCCGGGTGTGGGGACGTTTCTGTTCCATGATGACCTCCGTGGGAATTCGTGAGGCCACCCGGTCCCAATGGGACAGCGATAGTCCCACAGGTTGGTTTAAAAGCGTTGACGAAGGCGCTACATCGCGAGGATGCTTGCGCCAGATTTTGCTGGTGCGGTATCAGAATCCCTGAATCCGCAATTTGGACACTGGATGCTCCAGTGGTCACTGGGACAACCACCATTAGGCGACTGCCAGAAGCGATATAGCGCATGCTCGCTGTTGCATTTAAGGCAGTCCGCGAGATACGTTTCATTCACCAGGGCTTGTGCCCGCTTGGTGCTCGATGTCATTACTAGCTCTTTCATGTTGATCTCCACTCCCAAGTGATACCGGTCAGGCGGGATCAGGCACTACGGGCGAGAGCCAGCATGGTCCATCCGCGTGTACTACTTGACGGTCGGAGCAATGCCGGCAGCGTTGCGAAGGACGGGCTGTTCGAATGCACTGACAGTGTGAAGCAGCGTTTGCCGTTGCCCCTTGGCGCTGCGTTTTGAAGCGTACTTTCGTTGGACGAACTGGGGCGAACTGAAATTCTCCCGGTTCCTCCGAGCAGCACGCATCGTTCGGCGCCGTGGGCGCATGGTTTGATTTCATTCATGATGATGTCTCCATCCAGGCAGGGCCGGCACAGCGGATTGATTCCGTACGAAGCCCGTTAATGTGAAAAAAGAGGCCCGCAGTTCCAGAGAACTCGGGCCCGACTGGTCGTGCGTGAAGAATGATGCTGCGACCTCGCCGGAACAAGACATTCCGGTGAAAGTGGCGCTTGATGCGCCACGGAGGGGATGTCGCCTAAGGCGACCACGGTCAAAGCTGTAACCGTTTCCAGAGGGCGGGTGACGTCCGCAGCGCCTGACACCGGTGGCGGTATCAGGTCCTGCCTTGCTCGCGATGAGCCAGGACGGGAGCGACGTGAGAGCGATCCTCACAAGTAGCAGGTTCAGTGTTGCAGGGGAGAGCGCGGGAGGCAAGGGAGCTTGCGCAACTTGAGATCATTAGCCGAATTTATTTGTAATGCGAGCATTCCGTTTTCCCTAGGATTCGTCGTGCCATATTACGAAGGTGATCGGAATTTCCACTTTATACATACCTTGTGCTAGCCTAATGCGCGTAGATCGTCGATCAAAGCCAAGGAGCTAAGATGCGCAAAGTTGCGGCCTTCACACTGCGTTCACCTGAACTATCACCAGAAATGGTCAGCAGCCGATTCGATTCGGTAGTGAATTTGGTGGGTATTTGGCGCGACGATAAAGGAAAATTGCAAAGCGCCGCGAGCGGACAAGAGCTGCTACTTAAGGACGGGAGAATTGCAGAATACTGTGAGCATGTGACGAATTCGTCGGTTGGCGAAGCTTGGACTTGCCAACTTACGGAACCGACGAATAACGCGATCGTACGCACATCTGTTGCCGTGGCCCAGCTCACGGGGTGCATGATCGTTTATGTAGAGGTGCACGCCGCAGGCGGGGCCTATCAGTTGGGACCGATGCGAATAGACATTTTTGGCCCACGGTTGATTGGTCAAATTGTACAGTCTCACGACGATTGGTATTTTGGTGAAACACCAATTTCGGTGAAGCCGCTTCACTTTGCTGGGGCTGAAGAGGGAAAAACGCTCGAAAAGGTTTTATGGCATTCTGAGCGCAACTTGCCAGTGGTGGTTATGTCTTCATATGAAAAGCAATTTCTTACGGAGACATTTGCCGATGACATTGCATCGGAGCTTGTGGGCGTCGCACTGGTTGTAACTGTTGATTCTGAAGCGGCTTGGGCAATTACAGCTCTACGCGGGAGGGAATGGTCGTGCTTTAATGGTGCGATCCGACTTTATTGGCCAAAACTTGGTCATGATGCAAGTCCGACAGACAACCCTCTATGGACGCGATTGTCGCTGCTTTCCCATAGCACCTCTCCAAAAGAAGCTGCCCGAGCATTCCGGCGTCAAATGCGGCGGCAGCTTTTAGGGCTATCGGCATTTGCGGTGTCTGAGCCTATGGAACTAGCAAAGATTAGGCAATCCCATGCGCAGAATGTGATTGATGCTGCTCGCGCGCCACTACGAGATGCCGATGACTGGAAAGGGCTTGCCGAATCATATGCAGACGAGAACGTGAAGCTCCAGTTAGCTGCAGTAGCGTATGACGAGAGGGTCCGAGACCTTGAGGCTCAAGTCGCCAATCTTCAGCTCTCGCTACAATGGCGAGAACATCAACCCAATGAAATAGCACCAGAGTCAGACCTTCCGCCATCAACGCTAGCTGAAGCCGTGGAGATAGCGAAACGTAGGTTCCATGCAGAACTAGTTTTTGGTGAAGATGTTGATGAAGGCTTGCGAGGTCTCGCGCAAGATGCCGGTCCACCCGAAAAGGTACTGGCATACCTGGAGAACTTGGCAGCGATGGTGGCGCCCCGAAGCAAAGGAGCTCTAGGCATGTCCGTCTTGCAATGGTTGCAGGATCGTGGCGTAAATGCTTCCTCAGAGACTGAGATCGTGAAGAACTCGCAGGCCGAGGTTCGAAAGCGTACGTGGCATTATGGAGGAGGGACGAGGTTTTTCGATTTGCATCTAAAGCCTAATGACGCGACACATCCTGATCGCTGCGTTCGCATCTACTTTGATTACGATGAAGAACGACGGGCAATAGCGGTAGGTTGGGTTGGGCGGCATCCATGAATCGCTCTCTCGAACTTCATATGGCAGTGACGAACAAGCGGAACGGAGAGGAACCATGGGTATTCTAAGTTTGTTTTGGAAAGCATCTCGCGAGGATGCGGTTCGAATTCTTCGTGGGGACGCTCGTCCCGCGCAACCTGGTCAAGCCCCGAAGAAACATGCGGAACAGCGAACTATTGAACTGACCCGTATGCTTGATCGACGAGGGCCAAAGCAAATGAGCGAAGAAGGGTTTGCAAAGGCACAGATGCTTCTAAAAGCAGCTCAGGCGCGCCCTGCCAAGCCGAAGAAGAGTCGTAAGTCTAAGCTTAAGGGCAATCGATGATCTTGGGCGACTAATGGATCGTCCCCCATTAGTCCGGGCGCCGCAGATGGTCACGCGTCAGCGGGGTAACCGCAGCACATGCGTGCACATGGATGCCGATGGCAATTGACGACGACATATGAGGGCAACCAGAGATTGCCCGCTGACTAGTACGATGCGTCGATCTGTCAGGTGCTGATAGACGGTCGAACCTGTGCGACCGCAGTGAACGAAGAGTCCTTGGTCGAAGCGTGATCGTGTCAACGTAGCGCCGAATGTGGCCACATGGTTGCGACAGATGTGCCCGCCATAGCGCTTCACCTGGATGGCGCACCAGCCGGAACCAGGAACCCAAGCGCGTCCGTCAATGCCGCCATCACCAGAGTAGCGTCGGTTCCTCACGATGAAGGCGCCGGCGGCCTCAAAGGAACACAGCACCAGTTCTTCGAACGCCAGTGGTTCGACTTTGCGACAATATGAAAAAAACCGCGCCTCGGCCGCCACACCCTGCATGCTTCGTAGCGTACGCAGGGCGCGGCGGGCTTGCCGCACCCTGCGTTGATGTTCCGGTCGGCCACGTAGCCGGATCCAGTTGAACAGCATAGACATCGCGCGGACGCCGTCGAGCAGAAGTCTCATGTGTAGTAGTTCAGATCTGATCGTACAGTAGGGCCTTGCCAAGGGTGGGGTTACCCGGTTTGATAGAGGTGCGAATCTTTATTAAACCAGCGTGAAAACGCGAGGAGTAACCCCATGCGTAGTTTTCCTCAGAACGTCATTAAACACAAGGTCGGCCTGCTAAATTTGGCGACCGAGCTTGGCAACGTGTCCCGTGCCTGCAAGGTGATGGGATTTTCCCGCGATACCTTCTACCGGTATCAGTCGGCGGTCGAGTCGGGCGGGGTGGATGCCCTGATCGATGCCAATCGCAGAAAGCCAAACATCAAGAATCGGGTGGACGAGGCAACCGAAGCTGCGGTCCTAGCCCTCACCCTGGAGCAACCTGCGTATGGCCAACTGCGGGCCTCCAACGAGCTGCGTGGGCGCGGAGTGTGCGTCTCACCTTCCGGTGTGCGTTCGATCTGGATGCGCCACGACCTAGAGTCATTCAAGAAGCGACTGCTGGCCCTTGAGCGTCACGTCGCGAAGACCGGCGAGGTGCTCACCGAAGCACAGGTGACGGCCTTGGAGCGCAAGCAGGACGACGACGTAGCCTGCGGTGAAATCGAGACCGAGCATCCCGGCTATCTCGGAAGCCAGGACACCTTCTATGTGGGAACGATCAAAGGTGTTGGCAGGATCTACCAGCAGACCTTTGTCGACACCTATTCCAAGTGGGCTGCCGCCAAGCTCTATACGACCAAGACGCCAATCACCGCTGCAGACCTGCTCAACGACCGTGTCCTTCCATTCATGGAAGAGCACGGAATGGGCATCATCCGGATCCTGACTGACCGGGGCACCGAATATTGTGGCAAGGCGGAGCACCATGACTACCAGCTGTACCTGGCCTTGAACGAGATCGAACACACCAAGACCAAGGTACGCCACCCGCAAACCAATGGCATCTGCGAACGCTTCCACAAGACGGTGCTGAACGAGTTTTACCAGGTGAACTTCCGTAAGAAGATCTACCGCAGCATCGCAGAACTGCAGGAAGACCTGGACGACTGGGTCTATCGTTACAACTATGAGCGCACGCACCAAGGGAAAATGTGCTGCGGACGCACGCCAATTCAAACATTAATTGACGGAAAGGAGGCGTGGCGCGATAAAATCAGCGCATTGAACGACGGAATTTGACCTGACAGAACCGACGTCAAACCGGGGTACTGTCAGATCAGATCGCGACCACTACATCTCATGTTTACACGCTCTCTATACTCTGCCGGCGCCACGGTCGCTGGCAGGCGCGCCGCCTTCAAGACTGGGACGCTCCACTCGAAGCCATACAGCCTGCAGTGAGGTCACACGGCGAGCCCAAGTATGCATTGCTGATCTGAGGCCGGTTATGCCCAAGTTGCCGCGCCACCTCCTGGTAGGCCGCGCGCATGGTGTTCGGATCAGCACACGGATCACCACCGCGCACAGGTGGGAGCACCTCAGCAATGTCAAAGTACAGGTCGCCCGCAAACTCATGACGCAACCCGTGCGGTGTTACACCCAGGGTTTTCTTGGTCAACCCGGCCGCGCGCACCACGTTGGAGAACAAGTCTAATGACTGCTTGAGCGACAGGCCTGGTCTGCCAAGGTCGGAGTACGGAAAGCGGGCGATGGCTTTGGCACTGGCGATGGCATCGCGCTGCGCTTGCGTACGGATGGCCGCGAACCGTAGCCGGCCACCTTTTGTGCCGCGCTTGATGCGCAGGAAGCTGACATAGCGGTCGATTGCCGCGCAGCTGGCGGGCAGGGCGTAGTCCGGTACTTCGGCCATGTGCGGACGGAACATGACCGCCTCTTTTCTGCGGAGTCCGAAGGCCATGGCCATGCGTAACTGCGCCGCGACATGCGGATCGATTTCCGCAACCGCCCGGATCGAAGCATCAACATCCACGCCGTTGCCACTCCATCCTTTGTCACGCTGTGCGCAATAGTTCCGGCGCACGAGATCCGGCTGCGTCGTATAGCATTCGGCGTCCAGAACCAGACCAGGTTTGCCGATCCACGAGGCGAAGACGCGCAGGAAAGACAACTGCTGCTGGATATAGGCCGCGCTATACGGATGTGTGCGAGGCTGCAGCTTGATGGATGCGGCGTCCAAACATACCGCCAATTCCGGATCAGCTGTCCAGTAGCGCACCAGGACATTGACGTGCGCTCCGCACAGGTTCTCGGGCGCAGGCTTGAAGCCCAAGGCGCGCAGCGTACGAAATGCGCGGAACAAACCTTTGGCGCGCGCCTCCATAGTGCTGTGCGAGACCAGTTTGCTTCGCACAGCGTGATGGGCATTGTGGGCGGAGATCACCGCATCCAACTGAACCCTCCATTCGCTATTGTTCGTCATGGTGTACCTCGCGTATTACTGGTGCGCGGCGATATGGAAGCTCTGCCTTGCCTGACATCGCCGTTCTTGCCCGTTTCGTTGCCGTTTCCTTTGTCATGATCACCTCGAACTCAATCACCGCGCGGCTGTCTATGCGCAGTTCAGTAGCGGATCTATGCAGCATGCCGTGCGCTCGTCGCCGGTATCTCGCGCGGCATCAGGCTTGAATCTCTGGTGGGTGCCGCCTGTCGCACCTTGGGTTTGGATAGGGCTATCGCAGTCAAGCGAATGGCGCTCTTAAAAATGCTCCAGCGAAATGCCGACGAAATTTCTTCCGATTAGCAAATCCCCGCTTCTCGAGCGGGCAGTGCGGTCCATGCCGCAAAGACCCCGGACAAGCCGGACCCATCCTTGGGATTTAGTTCATTGACCCTCCCCGCAGTTATCCCCGACCCTGCCACCAGGCCGCCGTGCGTTCCCAAGCTAAACAGCGTGCTCGAAGCCATCAGGCAACGCGGCACGAAGCCACCGCAAAATGCGATGAGCGCAAGGGTGAAGAGTTCTCAAATTCAAAAATGTTTACGCCGTCGAGCGGCGCGCGCGCGGTCTGGCCGCTGCGCGAAAGACCCACCGCAGTCAGGCTGCGATGGAAAGTCCAGGACTGAACCCTGGAGGGGATGGCTGTCTGCTGCGGTAATGCTGCAGCGACGCGAGATAGGCGCGGGAACTGGCGCCGCAACGGCATGTGTCCTCGGACGGGGCAGCATGCCTGACGTACTTGGCCGCTCGATGCGGCGTGTTCGCGGTGAACGCGAACCGGCTCGATGGGCAGGTAACGACTGCGACGGCCGCTTCGGGACTCGATGCCCCGGGACGCGGCTCCCAGACAGCGGTTACAGCTTAGTCGCGTCAGCCGCAAAGTTCAAGGTCACGAAGCATGCTTGTTTTACGCTATCGGCGTGGCGACAACGTTTTGCGGCGGAGAGGGCAATTTGGCGCGCTGAATATTTGTAGTTTATTGCCGGTTTATTTTGTAATGCCCGAAATTGCGCCTTTTCTCCTTGACGGGCATGACGTTGATGATACCTCTGATTGTACCGTCGTTGGTCCTGGTTGGCGATTTGGCGACATCGAGCGGGACGTGATGCGATTCGAATTTGCGCGTACGTGATCTGGAGACGCGTTTTCTCCATGCCTGCCCGAACTCTCCTCCCCAAGCGCACGTGGAAATGCGCCTGAACCGTCATGGAGATGAGGCTGAATGTAAATGACACCAGTATTTGCATTCCATTTCGTGTTGGCCGTTCGTATGCGGGCGACTATCGTGAGTATGAAAGGCACCAGGAGATCAATGTGGAACGAATCGTACGCGCTGTAGATGTGGGACGCGGTAACGTGAAATATATAGCGGCGGTCAGAAATGGAGAGCTGAAGTGCGAGATGTTCCCCGCCGAAGCCCATCCGACAGAGGTCGTGCATGTGCAGGATGGCTGGGGCACCAAGCGCAAGACAATCGGTATCCAGGTCGGGGAGCTGATTTATGAAGTCGGGCCGGATGCAAACCTGGCGGCTGATGTATTCAACGCGAACGTCTTGCAGCATGATCGATACTGCGAGAGCGACGAATATCTCGCGCTGCTACTCGGTGCCGTGCACTACATGGATGTGCCAGTAATCGATTTGCTGATCGTCGGCCTGCCTGTCGCGACCTTCAAGCTGCGCAAGGTTGTGACCGCACTGGAGCGTCGCATTGAAGGGGAGCATACGCTTGGTGCAGGCCGCCGAATCACCATAAGGAAGGTGAGGGCTGTTCCTCAGCCGGTTGGTGCCCTGATGTCCTATGGACTTCAGTACAACCGCCTGGCGGAAATTCGCAAGGAACGTAGTCTGATCGTGGATCCGGGACGTCGGACCTTCGATTGGCTGGTGACACAAGGGATGCAGCAGATCGAGAAGCGAAGCAGTTCGGTCAACCGTGGGATGTTCGACGTCCTGCAATGCATCGCGGACGGCGTGGGCCGATCGACCAGTTCCCAATTCCGGGACTACGAGGCGATTGATTGGGCGCTTCGTTCAAAGAAGAAGCTTGTGGTTTTCCAGCAGGAGTACGACATTGAACAGCACCTGCCGCTTGCGCGAAAGATCCCAGAACAGGCGGTAGCCGAAATGATGCGGTATGTCGGTGACGCCGGCGACATCAAGAATATCCTCCTGGTTGCGGGCGGCGGCTTCTTTTTCAAACCGGCCTTGAAGGCGGCGTTCCCACGGCACACGATCCAGGAGGTCAAGGATCCAATTTTCGCCAATGTCCGCGGATTCCAGCATGCGGGTGCCGACTTGGCCCGAAGCCTTTGGCCGTCGGTCAATGTAGGTGAGCCAGCACGTCGGCCTCTCACGAAAGATGCGCAATGAGCCACATGATACGTATCAGCTTCCTGTTGGCGCGGGAAGACAATCCTCGGCTATATGACGAACTGATTCAGTTCCCGAAAGGGCAACGACGGGTCAACCGGCTGCGAACGCTCGCGTATGACGGCCTGTTGGGGCAGCGAGTCCTTCCGGGGCATTTGGCTGCGCCCGCAGTTACTGGTGATGCTGCCCACGACTTATCTGCTCCTTCAATGGACAGGCTCCAGGCTTCTATGGAGTTGTTTTCAGAACCGCTTTCCGAATGAGGTAATGGTGGCTAAGAAGAAATTTACGTCTGCATCGGAGCTGGCGGACATGGGATATTGTGAGAAGAAACTTCTGTTCGAAGACCGCTTTGGAAGACGGGTGTCGTCTGAGCGCGTCGAATCAATGCAGGTCGGTGATGCTGCACACAAAGCATTCCACCGCGATGCGGTTACATGTGCCCCTGATTTAAAATCGAGTGAGACTAAGCCATGGTGTTTCATCGCTTCGGAACTATATGGATCAACTGCGTGGGAGACCGCGGCATTGCGCCTTTGCCGGGATCGGCTGCTGCGGCAGTGCGCGGCAGGCCGGGCTTTCATTGGGATGTACTATCGATACTCCCCTGGAATAGCGCGCTGGCTGCGCCGTCACCGTCGTATTAGAAGGCTTGCGCGCGTCCTTTTGCGGCCGCTTGCCGCAGCACTGAAATGGGCCTTTGAACGGCAGAAGCGCTCTGGGGGAGCCAAGTCATGAGCGCCGTCCATATCATTGCCACTGTCGCCATTGTCGCTCTTGCTGGCTTGACTATTCGCGCTTGTCGCGTGGCGCTGCGTGAGGAGAAATGGCTGCCAAAGGAGTTGGCGATAGCTAAACTCATGTTCTCTGAGCAGCTGTTCAAGGGGTCATCCGGCATGCCAATTGTCGCCCGGGTCGACCGTGCATACCTTGTAAGAGGTCAGTTGCGACTTGTCGAATTGAAGACGCGGCGAAGTACTAAGGTGTACGAAACTGATGTGATCGAGTTGTCCGCACAACGCGCGGCGATCCGGGCATCGACTGGAATGGATGTCGGTAATTTAGCTTACGTGGTGATTGAAAACCCCTACACGGAACGACGCACTGTTCGTTCGGTTGGTCTTCTTGCGGAAGAGCAGGTGCTAGAACTGTTGCAGCGACGACGAGCGATTCTCGCCGGCGCTATCCACCCGACGGAGACTATTCAGAGTGGCCGCTGCGTCCGTTGCGAATACCGTAATGAATGTAAGGGAGAGGCCGGCGCACGGGTCTATCCACTCGTCCGGTCCTCATAGATCGCCATCTTGATCGCCGCCACGATACCGAGCGATGTCTAGGTCGAGTTTCAATCCGGCAGCGTCAAGTCATTAATCCCAGAAAGGAGTGAGCATGGATGAAGTCAAACTCGTTCTGACCATTGATCGCCGCACTGCATGGGAACTTGCGCAGTTCGCCAAACGCCTCGGATTTCATGCGTGCTACGAAGTGACGGAAGCGCACCTGACTTACGAGGAGCGCCGCGATAAGGCCTATCTTATGATCCACGGCATTGATCTGATAGCTCGCGCACTGTCCAGCGCTGGTTTCGCGCCGCGCTAGCCGTGCAGACTGGGGGCTTTCTCGCAGCCCAAGCGCCGCATCTTGATCGGAACTACCGAATTTGGAGGGACTGGCTATCTGATCTGGCAACGGAATATGTGGACAGTGCTTGCGCAAATGCTCGGCCCCATAGACTGCCGTTTGAAGGATGGGGACCAAAGTTATAGGTCCTGACCCCGTTTGCTGTCGTCAGATCGTCAACTGTGCCAACTGCATCGATCAAGCCCAGTTCCTTGGCCTCGGTACCACTCCAGACCTCGCCCGTAGAATAGTCAATGTCCTTTTTGAGTTTAGCACCTCGGATCAGAACCAGTTCCGCAAGAAAGGCGCTGCCCGCACGGTCAACCAGTTCCTGCGCTTTACTCTCAGCTTCGGGGGATACGGGAATGAACGGGTTGAGGAAGGATTTGAGCCGCCCCGAAGCATAGATTCGCTGACTGACCCCAATTTTATCCATCGCCCGTTCCACCTGCCATGGGGCGATAACCGCGCCTATCGATCCGACGAGGCTGTATTTTCCCGCAATGATCTTGTCGGAATGCAGGGCGATCATGTACGCAGCTGAGGCGCCTAAATTGCTAATTGCGGCAATAACCGGCTTGGGGTACCTGGCGCGAAGGGTATGAATTGCTTGGCCGATCCGCTCTGCCTCGACCGGCGCCCCGCCTGGACTGTCGATCGCGAGAATAACCTGCTTGACGTTTCGACTCTCAAAGGCCTCCTTTAGCGCAGGGATTATGTGGTCGGCCGAAGCCTGTGAGGCTGATGATATTTCACCGTCTATATGCACAACGCCAACAACTTCACCGATTGGGCCGAGATGCATGCCGGCGGAGCTAGCAAAGGCAAACAGCGCTAGTAGGGTCGGGACCCCGACTAACACGGCCCGGCCGGCAATGCGCCACCGGCGGTCGACCGTTTCACGTTGAACATTGGCCGCTAGCTGAAGTTCTTGGATCTTTCGCTGTGCGGAGATTTCACCGACAAGCTTTGCAAGCAGCGCTTCGTCAGGCAGATCTCCTCCACGCCGCGTTGAAAAATTGTGTCCGGGTTGCTTACAATTGCCCATAATGTCCTCCTCGCGTCACCGCGATTTCACTGCGCAACTACTCTCTGCATCCTCCGCTTACGCCAATTAGCGCGCCAAAGCTTAATCCTTTCTTGCAAGGCTTTTTCTGATTGTCTTTGGCATCTTCGCCTGCGGGCGCAATTGTGCCTGCAGGGCGACTGCTTGCAATCAAATTCTCAGTGGAGCGTTCACTCTCTGCTTGTTTAAGCCACGCTTGTGTTTGCTGGAGTCTGTTGATAGTGCACCGCACCTGGAATCCGTGTGTGGACTCGGCGGTGGAATAGGTTTCGCGCTTGATGTTGCCTGAACCGCAGAGCTTTGTTGCCACATTGCGGAAGTACACATCTTCCATTCTCAATCCCATGTCGCTATGAAGAATGAGTTGTTGTCGGTCCTGACACGATGCTGTAATCCACCTCAGTGCAATACGTTCGTAGATCTCTTCCAAATTTGAAGAGTTCCCGTCCACGAAGGTCAGTTGAGACAGGCGCGACGTGGTGAATGGTGCCAAATCGCAGACAGAATTGTCGTTTGTTCGTCCATTCAATGAGACAGCGAAAGCGTCGTCAATTAAGAGAAGCATCAAAAGGGCCGACAGGATCTTCATGATTCACTCCTTACGAGGTTGAAGACAACGGAACTCCAATCTAACATGGAGAATAAAGTTTGCACCTGTGGACGGCAACGATGAAGCACATTGTGAATATGGTTGTTATGTCATTGCTTGGGGCTGTGTGCGGCCTCGCAGTGGGCCTGGGCGAGGATCCCATAGTTCTTGCGATTTGCTCCGCGTTTGGAGCTATTCTCATGCTGTGCATTTATTTGTTCTCCGCACTGTTTGTGTTCGTGTGTAGATGCGCCGGAAATGAAACGATTCAAGGAACGGATCTCTGGGACAGATCGCATAGGATGTTCAGGATTGAGCGTCCATTTATGCGTGACGGGAAGCCATGGTAGCAACTACCTCTTCGACCATTTGTTTGCCAGTTTCCTGGCTGCATCCCGAATTCCGTCAGTGATCGGATCCCTTGTTTGTTCCATGTTTGAGTAGACCTTCCCGATGAGCGATTTTCCTTTTGCTGGATGCGGTCTTCCTTCGGAGTCGCGCTCAATTCCGGTCGATGCATCGAACTTTCCATGCTCATCCATGACGCGACTAGATGTTTCGCGGTTCTTGGCATCGACTTTTGCTCGAAGGTCTTTGCCAGACTTATTTAGATCCCTCTGCATTTCTTTCGTGTGTTCTTCCAGCCCAGTGCCGTGAGTTGGTCCTTTGTGCTGTAGGTTGCCTGGATTGACCGATGGAGAGGTTGGAGTTGATGGTGCGAGGAGATTATCGCGCTTCGCCGCGAAGCGTGCTTCCACGTCGTAGAACGATTGAGGCAATCGCGACGTGCCTTCATTTTGCGTAGGTGGAAGTGCATGACTTCCAAGGTAGCTTTCCATCATGCGCCTTGCTGACCCAGTGTCATTTTGCCTAAGAAACTCATCAAAGAACTTTGAATTGACAGGCTCTTTTGCGAGATCGATTGTGATTGTCTCCCCCCTTGAGAAGAGCGATGCCACTCGCTCCGAGTAAGATTCTTGATCGCGAAGGTTTGATTCGGCGCGATTAACTCGAGTTGTTGACGACGAAAGTTTCCTGCTGAACTCATTAGCTTCTCTACTGTCTGTAAACAGGCTGCTTGCATACCTTGTATCCTGAGTGACAGCGTCCGAAAATTCGCGGAATTTGCTGGTGTCGGCTTTGGAAATGGCACTTCTAACGCGCTGATCTAGCGCATCCAGGGACGCTGAGTGGCCGGTCATTGCGTCGAGCGTACCTTGTGCACCAAATGGTGCTTTTAACGTTGGTCCGATTCCGGCTTTGAGCGAACCACCTAGTGCGACTTCGGTAACTTGGCGTACGGTTGCACCAGTTTGATGAGCCACATTTTCTGCAACTTCCATTAGCTCACCTACACGCTGGCCCGTACTTGCGTGGTGACTTGTTCCACTTCCATCTGTTTCCTGCGTGCCTCCACCTTTGGATTTAGCTCGAGTCAGTAAATCCGCGATGACCGATGCACGCTCGGATTGCGCCGCAGCGGATTCATTCCTTGCCGCTTCGACGGATCTACCTGCATCGATCACATGTTGATTTGTGACCCCGACCTGTACCATGCGAGAGACAGGGCCTTCGTTGGCGAACGCCTTGATGGCGGTAAGGCCTGAATTCACTTGAGTTGTCAAGAAGTTCCCCGTCTGATCATTTTGACGAGCGTTGAAGAACGGTGACGAGCGGGTCGGCGTAAGTGTCATCTGGTCCATTGCTACATTGCCCATGCCGGTGTTGCCAATGGCAGTTGCATTTGTACTTGCAGTGACCGTTGATTGCAGCGTGGACCAACCAGACAGCACCGCCATGCCGAAGTTTTCCATGCGTTTCATTGCGAACCAGGCGATAAAGGGTATGCTCGCGGTGAGGTAGCCAACTACGGCTTCAGAGGAGACGGCATTCGAGTAAATCGCGTTTGAGGTACTCAAAGACAGTGCTCTTAAGCCGCCGCCGACATCGGCAGCTGCACCAAGTTCTTTTGCGGCGTAGATAGTCGCCAAGTAGTTGAGAATGGCGTAAAGGACGGGCCATAGTTGAAGGAAAATTAGAACGGAGGAGTAATTCTTAATCGCCATCACAGTCTCTTTTCCGCTCGTTAGTAGGAGCAAAAGAATCCACACTGGGAAGAGTGCGTACGCTAGTGCTTCGATCACGTTGCGGATCACTGGAAGTCCTTGCTCGGCTACTTTACCGGAGTTGATCCAGGCGGCATTGGTTTGAGCGAGAGCTTGTGCTCGACCAACGGCAAGCATCATTGCCGGTGCATCGTTGATCTTTTGGCCGATCAGGAGGCTAGTGTCATTGATTGCGTTGATCAATGCGTTCTGCCGGACGATGTCCGCCGCGCTGGCCGCCGCATCGGCGATCTTGGCTTTTATGTACGTCTGCTCAATCTGACCGGCAAGCACTGACGAAACGACAGCAGGCGGAAGCGCAGGGTTCATCTCAAGAGCGAGACTGTCATGTATGCGCTTCACCTCTATAGGCATAGCTTTGTCTAGCGCCTTGTACACCTCGGGGCAAGGCATTATCTGCGTCTCGCCAGAAGCATTCGTGATCGAACTGAAGCGAGCGGGATTTGGTGTTGCCATCAGGGGCCATGCATTGCCGGAGTTTGCGAAGTCCGCGGGTGCTACCGTGCCGTCGGCGAGATCGTACATGGTGCAGTTGCCGATGAAATTAATCAGATCTGTGCGGAAACGGGGTTCTGCGAACACTACACGGCTCGCCTTCCGAATCATTCTGTTTCCGAACATCAGGCCGTTTTTTTGGTACGCGAGTTCCGGCGGCAAACCAGCAGAACCTGGAATGGCCTGAAATGCCGTTTCGAAGAGGCTGGAAGTTACGTTGCCTATCGTGCTGGTGATCGAAGCTAGTGAAGCTAAGCCGAGCGGAACGTTATCGACGATGCGTTCAGCGCCACCTCCGGTCTTGTCGATGATTCCGACCTGCACACGCGGCACGAACAAAACCGACAGAATTAGGGTGGAAGACGCCAACCACTGCCAGCCGATCAGCTTTTGTGGTGCGAGTGCATAAGCGACGAAAGCCGTGATAAAGCCGCAAAACGCTACAACGGCGATGGCACCAACAAAGTCCTGTGCCCCTGCGATTGCCGCAATGGCATTGAACACTCCCGCCAGTGTGTCGGCGCCCTGATAAGCGTATATTTCCCACATAACAGCCTCCGCCGCACTTACTTATCGAAGCCAAGCTGATTTGCGTCCCAGCATGTCGAGAACGTGCTGGGGCATCCCGCTGCGAAGTTGACGCTCCATTTGCTCAATTTGGGTCGATACTGCGGTCATGGATGCCACTTTCTGGTAATACAATGACTTCTCGCGTGATATTTGATTTAACATCACCGATGCGCGATCGCGAATCTCTTTGGAACGAGCGCGTTGGTCACCGTCTAGCATGAAGTCTTTGTCCAATGCATTGAGGCCGACACGCAGGTTTTTGTCTAGGAAAACAAAGGCGTAGTCGGCTGCGATTACTTCGCGGTACCGGCCAATGAGATCTTCGGCCAGGCTCTTCGAGTTGCTGATAGATGCAACAGACAGCATGCGGTAGACGGGTTCGGTGGTCTGATTGACGAAGCCGACTTCGGGCGAGTCATTCGGAATAGGACTTCTAGACAAGATCTTGTCTGAAATTGATCGCATCAGCGTTTCCACGCGGGTGGTAAACGGTGTGTGTTTGTAAGATTCATCCACCGTAACGGCGTCGCAGGTATCGTAATTGTTGCATTTGAGGATTTGCTGCATTACCTGGCCGCTGCCTGCATCGGATTGCCCATACAAGAGTGCCGCGATCGAGGTAAGTGTAGGTGCAACAGGGTCCGGGTCCCTGCCATTTGCAAAAATGACAGTGCCGACCATGCTCATGATGAGTTCTCGCTCCTCATCGTCGAGTTTGGTGCCGGCCCGCTTTAGTGCCTGCCATGTCAGGTTCCCAGTGAATGGAACCTTGTTTCTCACGCTCGGGTCTTCGGACTTTCGGCCAGAATCCAGGATCGACGGCTTGTCTGTTTTGCAGCGTTGTTCGGCGTCCGCATAGTCTGATGCGATGCCCAAGCTGACTGCGATGTCCTGGCACGCCTTGTTAGTGCTGAAGTTCGTCGCCTCGGACGCGTTGCGTACCAGAGCCGTGGCGATCGAGCACGAATTCTTGTTCTGGCCATTCACCATCTCCGCCAGTTGATGGAAGCGCGAGCTGATGCTGCCAAGAAGCGGTGAAACGGTGTCGAGTGCCAATTGGAATGCGATGCCGGGTAGGGCGGAAGTGATGCTCTTGAGCATATCCTTCAGTTGGGCGGAAGAGATGTGAGAGAAGGCGCCGCCAAAGGCATCGATGCCGGCACACCCACCATGCGCCTCCGGGAGGTCAATGGCGACCAGTTGGTAAGTCTTGTTCGGGGCGCGCAGCATCAGATTGCCGCCGCTGTAGGTATTGAATACCTGGCCACGAAACGCTCCCGGCTTGGTGTAGTTGCCAATCATGGAGAGGTCCTTGAACATCTTTTCCGTTTCGGCATTCAGGTCTCCCGCCTGTAACGACGAGGAGAGGGCAAAGGTGGTAACTGCCAGGGAGAAGCAAGTGACTTTGCATGACATGATGACCTCCTATTTGGGCAATGCAGAAAGGGCTGGGGCAGTTTGAGATGTGGCGGTCGCGACGATGCGGTCGGCCAGTTCGTTTTCCGACATCACGCCGAAGCCGATCGGAACGATCCGCCCGCTGGCTGGATGGGCAAGAAACAGCGCTGGTACCTGTTGAACCTTGAGGATTTGCGAGATACCGTTGTCACGACGAGGATGCGGAAACTCCGGAAGCGCTCCGCCATCGGTGCTGACGGCAGACACCTGCAATCCATAACGGCTCTCGAATGCTTTCAGGACCGGTGCGAAAGCGTGGCAGTACGGGCAGTCGCCACGGAAAAAGAACAGAATGATGTGTTCCCGGGCCAGTGTGTCCAGCAACGTACGCCGTTCAGCCGCTTGCTGGCGTTCATAGACGTCCACGGCGAACGTTGCCGATGGCCTGGTTTGTGCGCTGGGATCGAGCTCCGGCGACATCCACGCGACACGTTTGGCAACGTCGGCGAAGCGCGACGCGTCGCGGAGGATGCGCGCTTCCAGTTCCAGATATGTGCGGACATTTTCCACCGTCGGCGCCATCACGGCGACGATCCGTGCCTCCTCTATAGACTTCTGAAGGGCTTTGTACCTGGCGATCTCCAGGCTCGGATCGTTGAACTTCGGCGAAGTCAGTTTGCTTCCCGGAGCAGGGGCGACGGCGTCATCATAAAAGTGCCAGCCGCGGCGCGGGTCGTCTGCCCGGATCGAAGTGGTCTGCTGGCTCGAGACGGATCCTAGCGTCCCCAGGAGGATGAGGAAGGCGAATGTGCGCTTCATGGCGATGCCTCCGAGGGCGAGGTAGGCGGCTGGCCGTTGCGACAATAGTCAATGCCGAAGTCGATCCGGCGCGCGTTGCCGGTAGATTCGCCGGGCATGCGCACGCCGTCCTGCGAAAATGCCACATTGAGCCTGCGGCAACCCTCCTGCCGGTAGCGTTTGAGGGTGGTGACGTCTATGCGAAGCGGCGCCGTCGTACCGAAGCCCTGGCCGATTGCATCGGCCATGTCTCCGACGAGTACGCCGCTGGCACGGCCGTCCGGCGCGTCGATCGCTTCGATCATCAGCTCACGCGGGTTCGTGACCGGTTTTGGCGTTGCCGTGGAGCCAGCGTTTGCCTGCAGCAGGGCGAGGAAGATCAGCGTCAGCATTTGCCGCCTCCAAAATAGCAGCCGGCGGCGCGCGCGGCGTTGGAAGTACGCAGCGCGGCGAGATCCGGCAATGTGGGTACGATTGACGCATAGAATTCGGTGAGGTCCATGCGTGAGAAGTCCAGTGCCTGAAGCTGGGCCACGGTGAAACCAGTGCACTGCGGGCGCTGCGCTTCGCCCCATCCCATGCCGAGCTGGGAGCGGCCTTGCTCGTTGATCAGGCGTGCGAGTTGCGAGTTAAAGCAGCACTTGGAAGTGGTGTGTTCGATGCAGCTGACGCATTTGCCGAGCACCCGGATGCATTTGGAGCACCAGGTTCCTACCTGGTGGCACAGTTTGGCGCCTTCTTTCATTGCCAGTTTCCCTTCCTCCTGGTTGCACGACATCATGGACATGACGATGTACATCACAATGGCGATGACGAGCGTATAGGGATCGACTGCGATGACGATGCTTTGGCCGCTGTACACCGTGACGGCGCTGGCTGGCAGGGCGGTGCCATTGACCGCGACGGTGACGCCGTAAGTCGTGAAGCTTCCGGAAAAACCTGCGCCCGTGTACAAGGCCGCCAGCCCTTGGGTAAGGAAGCGCCGATTGTTCGAGTTCATCAGCACGTCATAGACAAGGCGCGATCCGACTCCGAACAGCGATTGATTGGTAAAACCGGCACCAGCGCCATCGGCGTAGCAGCAGTTCTTGAGTAAGCGGTCACGACAGCGGCTATCTTCCCCTGAGAAAACCCGCATGGTCGCCGGATCGAGGTAGACGCCGGCTTCCCTTGCTGCCTCCATATAGGTCATGGCCTGGGCAAAATCCGTGTCATTCTTGCTCGAGATGTCGAAGCAGCGCTCGCCGAGGCAGAAGACGCCAGGACTGCAGACGCCTTCCTTTCCACATCCGCTGTAATAGTCTGCCAGGCTGCCGGCTACGCCAAATGGATTGCGTGCGATGCCGGCTGCGGACGCGACAAGCTGATCGGATGGGGAAATCGCCGGGCGCGGCCCGTTTGCTACGGCGTTTGCGGCGCTCTGCGCCTGGCAAACCGGATCATTCGGCAGCAGCTCGCACTGCGCGCGCCGGGCCGCGACTGCGCTCTTGAGGTCGGGCTTGCCATAATAGGAGACTTCGGGGGGCTTGTCGGTGTACCCGGGGACTGCAGCACCGGCACTGGCCGGGTTGATCTGCCCACGCGCGAATGTATTCGCCACCCGTGCGGCTGCAAGGTCATCGGCCTGCCCGGCAGCGCTGGCGTACTGAGCCGATACCATACTGGCCAGGCTGATAAATACGATCAGGCGGCGCATATCATTTCCTCAATCGGCGCAGGATCGATTGCACTGTCGGCCGCCAACCAGGTTGGGTGTTGCCAATCTGTTCCAGTGCATAATCCAATGAAACATCGCCGCTCGCCTTGACGTAGCCGTCCGCGGGGCAGGTGCCGGCGGCACAGGATTGCGCGTTCGCATTCGCCCCCAGGAGAACGAAGGTCGGGACTGTGCTGACCGCATAGCGCGTAAAAAGTCGGGGATCGATCTGCAGCGGCGCTCCGTCCTTGCCGAAGGTCTGGTGCACGGCCTGCGCGGTCGCTGGCAGTGACCCGTCCTTCAGACCATTGAGTACGAGGACCCCGCCGCCACGCTTGGCCTGGTCGGCGAGCCTGGCCAGCGACGTCTTCGGCATCGCAAAACTGACCATGATCAGGAGTCCGTTGGGCGGCTGGGTATCGAAACCGCGTGATGTGGTCATGGCCTCGTAGCCGCTGGCGATGGCACTGATGTCTGGCGCCCGTGGAGCCGAGGGAACGGGCAGATTATCCAGACGCGGTGTGTCGGGCGCACCGCTTTGCGCGGCCGCGATGGTGAGATTGGTTCCCGCGCAGAGCGCCGCAAGGATGACACTTATCCATGTTGACCGCGCGGAGGGAGTATTAATAGCCCACACAGCAGTTCCTTTTCCGAAAGAGCATGAAAGCGAAGTCTTCGCCTTTGACGGGATATTCCTTGCCGGCGCCCCACAGCGCCGTGGTGCGGCCAAATGGCTGGCAGCACTTTCCGCCGATCTTGTCCGTGGCTGCAATTGGGAAGGTCAATTGGGTCTTGTAGGCGGTTTTGTCCATCACCGGCAGGAAATAGGGACCGCACTGGCCCTTTTTACCGTGCCAACCCCATGCCAGCAGTTCGCGGTGCATCTTGGCCGTGAGGCGCTGCGTCATGAGTTCGGCGGTGCGAACGCCACCCATGTGCACGCGGGTGTTGCCATCCAGCGGCAATAGACCGCCCTGACATCCGGCACACCAGAACAATTCCGATCGGGGGAAGCCGGCCGTGGCCGCTACGCAATCGGCTGCGCATGCGGCCATCGCTACGGGATTGGCAAAAAGGACCGCTTCCGGGTTGAGTATGAGCGTGAGCTCGTCGTCATTCCAGAGTGGATCGATTTCGGTCAAGTAGACCAGGTCGAAGCTGCCGGGCTCAAGACAAGGGAAGTCGGCAATGACCTTCAGCCAGTACATCACCGGGTTCGCGTAAAAGTGCGCCTGGTAAAAGCCGCTGACCTCGCCGCTGGCTTCCAGCGTACGGGCGGCCTCTGGAGCGGCAATGCCTGGATTGAGATCCAGTCCGCCGAGCGACACCAGGCAGAAGGGGCGGCGTACGACTTCGACGTGGCGAGCAGGTTCCCAGAACCCGATCGACAGCCCGACCACCGGATTGACGCCGCAACTGCAGATCGAATTTGCGGGGTTCTCCGTGTCCTCCTGCCCTCCGATACTCGCCATGGTGACTTTGCCAAGGGAGATCGGCAGAATGCAGCTCCAGCAGATATCGGTGATCGGATTAGGGAACTTTCCGACGCAAGTCGTCGGCACCTTGACCGGCTCCGCTATCGCCAACGGCACGGTGAGGCTGGCGCAGAGCAGAAGTAGCGCTCTCATGTGTTTCATGGCACCACCTCCATTTCGTCGATCCGCAGGCGAGCGCCTTCCTGCGAAACCAGGGCTGGCACCTGTTTGATGCCAAGGCGCCTCGTCAGCAGTCCTTGCTGGTCGTAATAGATCGGCTGGCGCCACTGGCGCATCAGTTCCAGGTAAGAGCCGCCGGTTAAGATGAGCTTTACGCGTTGTCCGCGTTCCTTCAGCATGCGCTGTGCCTTGTTGCGCTGCCGTGGATCACGGGCATCAAAGAACAGCAGCGGGCGCGATAGCGACACGACATCGAGCGGGTTTTTGCGCGTGCCGGCGGCAAATAGCAGCTGGCCGTTGGCATCAACAATGTTTTCCGCCAGGACGACCGACGGATCGAAGAAAAAGCTGCGCGCCTTGATGCAAGCGGTCACGCCAGCTACCGGGGTGGGCGAGGTGACGGTGCCGCGGGCAGCGATTGCCGTCTTTTCCATCAGTCGCGCCAGTTCACCGGACTCGGCCCGCGCCCGGAGACGTTCTTCGATCATTGCGAGCAGGCTTTGTTCCGCGACGGCGTATGTCGGCCCTAGGTTGCCGATGTCGTTTGCCAAACCCACCACCGGTGCGTTGGCGAGCAGGCACAGCAGCATCGCAGATCCGCTTGACTTGGCGCAACGGAGCGAGGAAGTGATGGGGGCAGTCGTTGGCATGAGGAGCCTCACAGCAATGGAGTTACCCGACCGAGTATCTGGCGTTGAGCCACCAGTCCGCTAATGGTATAGCGCGAGTCGAAGCTATCCGGATTCTGGCCGGCGACATAGTAAAATCCAGGCGGAATCACGGTAGGTGCGATTGGCTGCAGTGGCAGGCGAGTGATCGTGTGTGTTTTCGCGAGGCCGACGTCCCGTCCGTTGACATACACGTGGCGTTCGATGACCGTCACGACATCGCCCGGAAGGCCTGCGACCTGTTTGAAGAGGGGCTGGTGATGCATGCCCGGAAACTGCTGCACGGCATCGCCCTCGAAGGAATAGACGATGTAGTCGCCACGTTGCGGATACCGGTTTGTGTAGTCGATGGTGACAATCCAGTACGGCAAACTAGGCGTAACGTTGAACAGGACGGGCAGCCACGGAGTCGGACTGACCAGGACGCGGATCAGCGCAACCATCCAAATTGCCGTCAGAACCAAATAGACGTACCAGCGGTGCCGGATGTGCGCGAAATAGGAACGCATCATGGCGTCATTCTCCTTTTCAGTTCGGGTGTCAGGTCCACCATATGCGGCGGCGTCCCAACGACGGCACTGCGCTCGACAACGAGACAACGGCAATCGATAGCGATCTGTTCCAGTGCGAGGGGGAACTTCTGTGCGAATGCGCGCGCCTGCGTCGCAACGCGCTCCCGCTGTTCGGCCGACATATCTCGCGTCATCATGCCGGCCAAGCGTTGCTCTTCGATGCGGAAGACCGCGAGCGAGTCAACGACGCCGAGCGTGCGGCCCGGCTGGACGATCAATCTGTCGTAGATGGCCAATGCTGCCACGCTGACGATGGCCGCGATCAGCGCATTGAGTGCGATCACCTTCATGCCTGGAGCCCCCGTTGTTCGAGCACACGGGCGATCGCCTCGTCGACAGAAAGCCCTTGCGCGCGCAGTTCATCGATCGGTTTGTTGTCCTCCAGTTTGTTCGAGAACAGCAGGTGTGTTGCCGGATCCAGTACCAATCGCATGACCCCTTCACCAATCGGCGACGAGACATACATTTCTGAGTAGACACCGTCTTCCTTGTGCAAGGAGTTGAGCAAGCGCTTCTTTGCATCGTCGATCGACAGCCGCTTCTTTTCGGCCAGAAGGTCGATGGATTCCGGTTTTTGCCGCAGCAGGAACACCCAGTCGGCGCATTTGAACGCCGCTTCCATCTGGATCGAACCATAGTAGTCGTCGCCATCCTGCGTCGCGGTCACCAGCGCGCCGCCGTACTTGCGTGCCCGGCGCGATGCCTCCTCGAGCACAGCGGCGAGCACCGGGTCGTCCTGCCCGGTGTCGGCCAGTTGCTGCTTCAGTTCATCGACGATGAGTATCTTTTTCGAGTTTCGCGTTAGATACATCTGCCCGGTGATCTGGTACAGCAACAGAATGCTGGCGACGACTTGCAGGTCCGGCTTGCGTTTCAGCCATTCTGTTTCTATCACCACCAGCGGGTTGCTGAAGTCGACGTTGTTGCGCCCCTCGAAGAAGCGTTCGTACTGGCCGCCGCGCGAGAAGGGGTTGAGCATGATCGCGAGGTCGCGTATACGTTGGTCATGCTTGATGCCGAGTTCGGCGATCGTTCCGGTGACCAGCCGGTCACGCAGTGCGGTCACGGTAAGATCCTGGCCGTATTCGGACCACAATGTCAGTACGGTCTTCGAGATGGCCTTGTACTGAACTTCATCGAGCATGTGCGTGCGCGAACACATCTTGGCGATGGCCGGAACGAGCATGTCCATGTCCTCGTGGATGTCATTCACTCGCGAGAATGGATTGAGATTGACCCGGGAGTCGGGGCCAAAATCGACATGGCAGCCCCTGGCCTTGGTGCAGTACTTTTCTGCTGAACGGCCCATGTCAAGGAAGGCGACCGAGGCGCCGATGGCGTGGTAGGCGGCAGCCATCTCCTGCAGCAAGGTCGATTTGCCGGAACCCGAGGTTCCAGCCACCGCAGCATTGAAATTGCCTTGCTCGTTGTCGTACAGGTCGAGCGTGACGAGCTGGCCTCGGCGGCCGGTACCGACCAGAACGGGCGTGGCAGTTCCGCGCCATTCGGCGATCAGCGGGGCCAGGTGAATGGCGTTGAGCAGAAATTTGCGCGACACGCGGCGCATTCGCTTGAGATCGCCATGAAAGCCCGGAGAGAGCGTCATGGGGAGGCTGGCCAGCAGGGCCTGGCGGTGCATGTAGACGTCGCCATTGAGCGTAAAGCCGCGTGCTTGCCAGATGGCTTTGGCGGTCTCGCTGGCAGCTGTCATTCGGTCCGGCCGCGCGAACAGCGCCAACTGGTGGTACATGGATACCAGGGTACCACCCTCATCGTTGGCATCGGCCGCAGCGCTCCAGTCCTGGCGCTTACGTTCCACGTCGGGCATGATCTTGGCGAGCTTGCTCTCCGCGTTCTGGGTGGCGCGCACATGGTTGCCGGTGATTGCGGTCCGAACGGTATTGGCATCGAGGATATGGACGCCAAGCGTAATCAGGAACGGGCATTCAAACTGCAACGCAGGTTGCATCAGATCGCCGATCAATGATCCCATGCGCCAGAGCGGGAAGTTCTTGGGATACGATTTGACCGAGAAGAAGCAGGCATCCATGGTCTCGCCGCTGTTGGGCTTGGAGAAGCGCAGCCTGTCGGGCATCGGATCCTGGATGGTGTCGAAATCCACGATCTGGTCGCGGATTTCCCGTCCCTCGTCGTGGCACTGCTCTTCCGCGCAGCGATGAAAGATGCGGTCGGGATTGGTGAGCGTGGCACACCAGTTGATCAGCGTATCCGCATCACATATCCGGTTCGGCATGGACGCGGCCTTAAGCGTAGCTGCCATGGCGTCGCGCACGAAGAGAAGGTGTTCGCATAGTGCTCGGTCCTCTGGCGTTCCCTCGGCATTGACGCTGACCAGGAGACGGAAATCCCGCACAGCGCAGTGGTAGCCGCGCGTCAGCGATTGTTGCGCGCCCTTTTGCAGGTGGGCGAAGCGGTGGCGCGCCAGGCGCCGATGCAGGTTTTCGTTGCGCACCGGCCGTCCCGCCTCCCGTGATTTCGTGAATTGATCCGCATCTTCTGGGCGCAAGTTGGCGTATTCCAGCAGTTGGTCGCGGACGTGGGGGGAGCCAAGAAGATGGATCTGGATGCCGGTCCCAGGCTTGCAGTTGGCGTACAGGCTGCCCAGAACCTCGACCATGGACTGGTCCGCACCGGACTGCGGCATTGCTTCGAGCGCGAAACCGAGCCGCTTTCCTTTGAGCCGGAACAGCGCTTCGTTTTCCATGAAGGCGAGGTACGGCAGCCAGGATGCGAAGCGATCTGGCGCAGCATCGTCCGATGGCGGTAATCCCGCATAGTCGCGTAGCGCCTGCATGGCGTCGGGCATGCTGCGAAGTGCTGATTGCGAAAAGCCGAGCATGATGTTGTCCTCCGCTATCGGCCAGATGATTCGCTGGCTTCGCCGGCCAACGCCGTGGGCGCGGGCACGACAGGTGTTGGCACAGTCGGCTGTGTCGGCATAGCGCTCTCCGGTTTGGCGACTGATTGCGGCGGTGTCAGCCGAGCAAACGCATCGCGCTCTTGCTGCTGTACATGCGCCACACGCCACTGGCCTTCATCGACCACGAGGTAGACATAGGACTGGTCGGCCAGGTCCTTGTCTTCGTCTTGCCAGGCCTTGATCCAGATGCGCATTTCCCGCCCGGGGGAGCGCAAGCCAACCGGCGCAAAGCCCGGTGCCGAACCGGTAACGGTTTGATTAGCGGTCGGTAGCAGATCACGCATCGCGTTGTTGGTCTTGCCTGAAGTTGATGGCAGTCGGCGCTGTGCCGGTAGACTGTTGGCGAGCGAGTTGTAATACGTTGCCGACAACGATTCGCAATGCACGCCAACGGGTGCTTTGCACGCGAAGTGGCTGGTTCCGCCGAGGCCGGACATGTCGCCGCAGCCGGCGGCCAGAACCAGGCAAGCGAGAGTTGCGCAACGGATCTTCATGGCTGGCTCCTTGGGGAAGATGACAGTGGTCGTTCTTGGGGGGCGAGGCGCTGTACGATTTCCTCCGCCGAGACAAAGCCTTCGATGCGTTCGCCAGAGGGAAAGAGCACGGTCGGTGTCCCTACGACACGCAGTCGTGCGGCCAAGGCCTTGTTACGGTCAAGCGGGTTCGTGCATGGCGCCATGTCGGGCGGCGCCAACTGACCGTGCATCGCAGACTTCCATGCCATCTGGCGATCGGATGCACACCACACAGCTTGTGGCAAGGCGTCGCCGAGAAAGGGCAGCATGAAGTTGTAGACTGTGGTATCCGGGACCTTTGCCAGTTCGGCGTCCAGACGCTGACAATAGGGGCAGGCAGGGTCGGTGAAAACGACGATCGTCTTTTCTCCGGTGCCGCTGGTTGATTTGAGCGCGTCGGCCAGCGGCAGCGTCCCCAGATCCACTTTGGATGGTGAGGCCGGCGGCGCGGCCAGTGCTTCACGGCGCGCACTCGTCAGGTCTTTTCCGGAACGGGCATCATACAGGTGGCCGAACAGGAAGTAGTGGGGCCGTAAAGCCGAAACATAGGCGACGTTCTGGCCCATATGGACCTCATACAGGCCCGGTATTTCCGCTCGCCGCACGGCGTCGAACGTCGTGTTCGGGTAGGCCCGACGCAGAGTGGCAAGCAGTGTATCGTCTGTCGCGCCAAAGGTGGATGGCAGTACAAGCGCCAATACCAGAGCCAGTGGAAATGAGCTAGTCGTCCTCATGATCACCTCCGTCCGCCTCCTGCGAACCAATCATGCCACCGGCCAACGGCATGCTGCTGCCCTTGGTGATTACCACTTCCACCGTTCTTTGGGCATCGACCTCGATCACTGGGAAGGTTTGTTCGGCCAGGCGGATGTAGTAGTTGGCCAGGTTGTCCAGCGCCCGCCCGACGCCGCCCGCAATACCACGCCGCATTTGCTCGGCAGTACCACCGGAATTGGTCGCCAGCGTGCCGAACGGTGAACTGGTGTAGGTCGTGCCGCCTTGAGCAAAGCCCTGCCCGATGCCGCTGACGATGCCGGCGCGCAGCGCGTTGGCGAGCAATTGCCCTTGCTTGGTCACGAGGCGGCCGCGTATGCCAAGCTTGCCATCCTCTCCATACAGATTGCCCTGGATCGGCATTTCCAGCGCGGTGCCGTTGTGGCGCACGCATGAGAGGGTGACTGTGCGCGCGTAGACGCGCTCCGAGCTAATATCACCCCAACCCGCGGCAACGACAAAACAATCCTTGACTTCCGATCGGTACCTGTTCGGCAGGACCGCGTTATCGGTCAAGCGCAGAAGGATGGGCAGCGGGTTGCTTTGTGCCTGCCCGCCGGTCGGGGCATCGATGCCGCCGAGAAGCACGCCGGAAGTAAAGCTGACCGGTAGGTAAGTCTGTGCGGCCGCCGCACTAGTCTCGCCTGCGGAATTGGTTTGCGAATCCGATGCCGTTGCGCGCGGTGCCGCTTTCCCACTAGCCGTCGCAAGGCTGATCCGCACAATAGGGCTTTCCACCTCCACAGGTCCGGAAGTGCGCGCCTCTGTGCCGAGCGTCGGCATGGCGCTACGGGCCACCGGAGTGGTCATGGGCGAGTCTGGCGGGTAATTGACTGGCGGGTTGCCTGCCGACGCCGATGGGGCTGGCTGTCGGGCTGGCGCAGTGGGGGCAGCTTGCGTAGTGTAGATGGGCGGGGTGCTGCCCGCGGAAGCGCGTTGCTCCAGTTCTGCCAGACGTTTCATGAGCGTTTCTTCAGTGCTCCGGCGCTCCCCCTCTTTGCGCTGTTGCGTCTCGACGTCGGCTTTCAGTTGAGCGACTTCCCGGCCGGCAGTACCTAACCAGGCCTCGCGTGGATCGATCTCGCCGGGAACCTGGATACCCAGGTTGGTCGGTGGCGCAGTGGCTGCTCTCGTTGTACGGTCGGCAATCGGTTGCGTCTCCCCGATCGAGAAGACGATCCACAGCGCACCGGTGCCGGCGACGGCCACGGCACCGAGGTTCAAATATTGCCGGCGGCGATGGGGCATGTCGTCGTAGGCCTGGCGCAAGCGTGAAAATGCGTTCATGGCTGGCCCTCTCTACGGATGATATGCACCCAGGTGGATTCCCCTGGACGCAAATTGAGACTGTCGATGGCGACCGCGATCACGCCTTCGCCTTCCCGGTCAAATTCCTGCTCCGTCAGCGTCATAGGTGAGGCGCTGGTATTCGTCAGTTGATACCGTTCGCCCAGAAGTCCCCGGCCGCGGTAGTTGCGGACGAGAGTCAGGGATGCTTCCAGCCAGAGGCGTAGCGGTATGTTCACATCCTCCGCCTGTACATCGTCTGGCGTGGATGTGGCCAGCATCGCCCTCAGCATCGACTTGATGCCTTTGACATGGCTGGCTGGCTTCGCGCGTGATCCGTTCTTTATGGCACTCTTTTGCGGTGCAGATGGGTCGAACAGAACGATGGTGTCGGATGGCAGGTCGGCTCTGCGCAGAACAAGGGTGTATGTGGCCCGGTTCGTCGATACGAACAGATTGATTGGCTTCTTCTCAGTACCGAGCGGGCGCAGGTAGATTTCGCCTTTGGCAAGGTCGCAGGTGATTGATGCTTCGGTCATTGGGTTCGATGGCTGCATTGGTGCCTGGACAGCCGCCTGAGGGCTTTCTGCGCTCACGTTACAGCCGCTGGCCAACTGAATCTTTCCAACGACGCCTGTAATCATGGCGTCCTCGACGCGTATGCGCGTGGCCTCCCGCTCGGAAACGATGGCTTCGACGGCGAGGCCATCACGCACCTCCTTACGCTGCCCGGCGCTGCAATTCAGGTTAGTGACCGCCAGCAACAGGAGCGTCGCCGCGTGCCAAGCTTGCTTGTCCATTTTGGGTAATCTCCGTAAAACCGGCCAGATGCGTCCTGCCCCCTTTGTGATTGAAGACGGCTTCGTATGTTTTGGGGACCGGCGGCGTGCCTTGGCCATTGATTTGCGTATGCAGTAGCCCCGTGATCCTGACGGTTTGCTTTGCCTCGTCGGGTGCTAATTGCTGGGGAAGGAAATAGGTGCTCGCGTTCAGTCGTTTGAGGCGCTCTGCCTCCAGTTCCTGCCTTTCCTTGAGCTTGCCCACGATGTCGGGAGCGACAAAGCCAAGCAAAGTGCTTTTTTTCCACTCAATAGAACTAGGCGCGACGTCCAGGATTAACCAGGCGGCGAACCCACCCATTTGCTCGAGGTAGGCGTTGCTGCACTTGTCGCCCTGACACCAGAAGGTGGTGCTGATCGTTGGGGGAACGACGACGATGCGTTCGGTGCCGATGACCCGGTACAGGCCGACGGACAGGACCAGAATCGCTGTCGATAACATGCCAATCATCGCCGTACGGTGCCTGATGGAACGCCGTAAGTCCGTGAGCGTCGCTTCGTAGTCATCATTTCTCATGGGTTTGCTTTCGTTAGCCGATCATGCGTTGGATGTGGGCGGGTGGGGTCTCCCGCAAGAACGTCAGTGGCAGGGCTGGTAGCATCCAATGCATCCAGTGCAGTGCAAAGGCTTCATGCTTGTCGGCTTTCAGCTTGCTCAACTTGCGGCTCAAGTAGATGCCGATTGCCAGGCATAGGCAGAAGGCGAGGCGGGTACCTGCGATCCAGCCGAGGTAGGCAAAGAATAGGACGGGAAAAGCCACGTCGATGTCCCACAGACCGATCTTCCACTGGTCGTCGAGCCGACGGGGGATGTAGGTGTCATCGATATTCATGGCCGTTCCCAATCGCGTCGTTAAATCACGGCGCCCATGATCGCGCCGCCGATCAGCAGGCCCACCGCACCAAAGATCATGACGCCGATAAAGAACAGGACGGGGCCAAGGTTGCGCAGCGCGGCGAGCGAAATGAAGGCGACACAGAACGAGATAAAACCGATGATGCCCTTGAGGCCGGGCGTCAGCGTGGATAACTGGGTCAGGGCGGAGGTCAGCGGCCCCGTGATCCCAGTGAATTTCTCCAGGTCGATGGCGAGCGACGGGCCGACGACGAAGGACAACAGCGTGGCCAGGATGATGGTGAGCCAAGGCAAGCGGTGTGCTGCCGGCCTTACTTGCGGACCTGGGCCATGTACATTGATATTCAAGGTGCTCATGAAAACTCCATTCAGGACGATGGTGGCGAAAGGCTACTGAAGGAAATTCCGCGACCAAAGGGCGGACCACGCGCGCGCTCAAACCAAGTGCATCTCCCTTTGACAAGGCGCGACGGTCGACTAAAGCGCGATTCCTGATAGGATCGGGCCTCTGCGAAACCTCTAAGTGCCGGCATGACCCTCATGGCGCGCCCTCCGGATCCTCAGGAACCAGAGCGATGTCGACGCGGCGATTCAGGCGCCGCCCATTCGGGTCTGCATTGGTCGCTACGTAGCAGCACAATGCTTTTGCCTCTGTGTCGATCGGAACACCAGCAAGGAGTGGCATGGCCTTCAGATAGTCGGCGACGGCTACCGCACGCCGGTGCACAAGTCGGGCGTTCTGGGCAGGGTTTCCGGTCGAATCGGTACGAGCTGCGATTCGCACGCGCTGCACTGGCATGCTCGTAACCAGCGCATCAATGGAGCGACGTGCCTCCCTATCGAGCGTCGCCTGGCCGGTAGTGAAATAGACGGTGAGGACATTGACCGGCGCGACGGGGTGTCTGCTCAGACTTGATGTCCTACCGTCATCTCTAACCGTGACGCCAGTTCTTTGAGGTCCTATCTTCTCTTCCTGCATGGCATGCTTGGGCGTCACTACAGGGCATGCCGGTGGAATGCACAGTCCGAATCTTGCTACGTTTCCAAATCCGAGTTGGGCCACCATGTACGCGGTTAGAGGAGCGCGATGCACAGTGACTGGTGAGGTGTCCTGCCGCGACAGCGGCGTGCAGCCAGGAGTTGCGGTCAGGCATAGCAATACGAGAGAAGAATGGAATATGGACTGTTTCATAGCAAACTCACTAACTGAATTGCCGACTCCTCTGCCACTGCGGGTTGACTTGTCATGCGCTGGGGGCCTGTTGCGGTGCCATTCGGCCGATGCATAGCGCGGTAGACGCGCCAGGCATATGTGGTGCGAGCGTTTCGGCACGCCTGACCTTTCAGGCGCGTACATGACGCGTTGTATGCCCCCACGGCTTCCCATGTCGTGCCAAACCGGTCAAATTTTTCCTTGAGAATTCGCGCCCCGGTGCGCACGTTGGTGCACGGATCGAACAATTCGGATTCCGATAGCCCGAACTGCCGCAACACGTTTGGCGCGGTATTAACTCCCACCAGCCCGATGTCGCGGGTGCCTGTCGTTTTTAGGTGCGAGGAATTGACGGCGTGCGGCTGCATCGATGACTCGACCCAGGCGATGGCTTGGAGCAGTTCAACGCTCGTGCCACTTTCCAATGCGGCGCGCTCCCAGCAGACGCCGGAGGCCTGGACTACTGGTGTGGCGGCAACAAACAAGATGGCGAACAGGTTGCGCATGGCGGTCTACCTTGGCTGGTGGCACAATAGCCACTTCCCCGTGAGGGGGAGTGCGAGTGAGTCAGGTAGACCGGCCTTAGGTCGGCGGACAGGTGTTCGCCCGTAGGCACTGACTAATTACGCGACAGCGCCTGCCCGCCTGGCAGTGTTTTGCCGGGCATGCGCGAAGATCTGGCGCTTGGCGTTGTCATGTTCTAGCGCGAGGTGGACGCAGGCGGTCGTGAAATGGTCAAGATTGAATTGTGGGTTCGGGTGGCGATTGCGCGGTGAACGCTGCAATGCAAGGAGTAGTTCGTATTGCGGCCGCCAGATAGCTGCGGTGTGTCGCGGCGTATCGGAATCGCGCAGCAGCAGACAAGTGTGCACATGCTTAAAAATCAGATCGGTAGCGTCGTCTGTTGCAAAGACCAAGGAAACGCAAGCGCTAATCAGGTCCGGCGTGCGAAATTTCGGAGAATGATTGTCCGCGTCGTGATAAATCTTCTCGAGCCGCTCAAACTCATCGGTCCAGACCAGCGTGGTCACAGTGGGATTGGAAACAGGCGTGGACAAGGCAACTCCCTTCCGTATGATCTGGGGCGTTCTCAACTGCAGCGGTTGGCGATTGGTATCCATGTCTGTCGCGTTCTTGGCGGCTATGGGAATGGATGCATCTTAACCGGCGGCTTGGGGAATCTCGGCCCGAAATGCCCGGTCAAAACCGCCTCGATTTTCGATTAGTGCTATTGGATCCGGAATGTTCCGTGTGCGTCGCGGACGGGTTGTATTGATCAGCTGCGCCTAAAGATGACCTGAGCCAGCTCCAAGCCACTGCAAGGGACAATTTTCCGAGGAAAAGGTATGCAAGCATTTTTGTTACATGATGGTTTGCGAATAGAAATCTCCTGGTAACGAAATTTGATGTTACAAAATGCCTTCCTATGGCACGGAATCCGTGCTATTGCTTGTCCATTCTCAGATGTAAAGCTTGGAAGGAAAACCGCCAATGCGACTGACTGTGTACGTCGACGATATGACCGCGAGCTTTGGTGCGTATTCTCATCTATTTCCGCCAGCTGTTCTCGTTCAAACGATGCCACTCATTCCGGCCCAATGCCGTCCAGTAGCCCATAGCTTGAAGCTCGGCTGTATTCGTGGAATTGTCGGCATCGCCATTCGAAGTAGAGAGATTTCGCGTATTTTTCAGCTAAGCAAGATGCTATCCTCACGGACACAGGCCGAGTTCGGCCAACAACGGACGAATTTTAACTAGGAAAAAAAAGTAATGAAAAGCACATTGCCCCGCATTATTGCTCTCATACTTGTATTTCTCCTCCAGGGCTGTAGTGCGCCGACATATCAGCAACCATTGCTCCCAAGTGGCGGAGCTACTACATCTAGCGCAGATGCATGCACTTTCCAATCAGAGCACTTAACCATCACAGGATCGAACCAAGAGGCCGGCTACTATTGCACACCATATTTGCGCCCCGAATTTTCTGCTTCGGACGGTGCCACAATAAGTCAAGCTAGCGTCATAACTTCGCCTGGATGCTCGTATATTCCAACCTACACCCGGAATGATGGCACGGTTGTTGGCCCATTCATGCGTTGTAAGTCCTTCCAGGACTCGACCAGTTATCGCCTCACAGGTGCAGGGGCTGCGCCGGCGCCATGTGTTACTTCATATTGTGGCCCTGTAAGCGTAAAGGGATACTATCGCAAGGACGGAACGTATGTTCGACCGCACACGCGTAAGAAGTAATGCCAACAGTTCCCCAATGTGCCGAGCGCACAGCTGAGCAGAGTGATTGAAGCCATCGGCAGAATCCGGCTGCCAGCAGCAGCCCTAAATGAAGTAAGAAACTATGAAGAAATGCCTTTTTGCTGCCCTGTTGATGTTAGCGACATTAAATGCATCAGCTTGCAAGGTTCCTGTACTTTCACTCGAGCAGCAGGTTGAAAAAGCAGAGGAAATATTCATCGCGAATCTTCGTGAAGCTAAAGTCATGCCTGTCGATGACCGTCATAAATGGCCGTGGATAGAGGGACGGTTTGAAGTAAGAAAGATTATTAAAGGTGGAGCGCAGTCTAAGGAAATCACGCTCACAACGGGCTTGGGACGTAGCGATTGCGGAATAGGAATGATGGTCTCGTGGAACTACATCATATTTAAAGGGCGCAACGATACTGGCATTGGTGACCCAAGTGGCACGCACGTGATTGAAGATTTTCAGGTGGATGAGTTGGCAGAAAGAATTCAGTCAATAATGCGCCAGCAACAGAGTAAGCCACTGAAGAAATAGCTTACTCAAGTAATTAAAAATATCTCTTTTGACGAACTTCCGCAAAGGGGCGAAAGCAAAAACGAATTCGTCTGCGGTCGAATGGCGTGGTACATTGGTTTCCTGTCAGTCAATTGAGGAGATTGCGAACATGAGAACATACGCAGAAATTCAAGCCCAAATCGCCGAACTGGAAACCAAGGCCAAAGAAGCGCGTGCCGCAGAGCTTGCAGGTGCCAAAGCTCAAATTGCTGAAATCATGGCGACCCACGGTCTGACGCTCGATGATTTGCGCGGTGTTCGCGGCAAGGCTACAAAAGCCCGTCAGGCCGTGCCTGCCAAATATCGAAATCGGGATACCGGCGATACGTGGACTGGACGTGGTCGTGAGCCACTGTGGCTTGCTGGGAAGAATAGGGACGACTTCCTGATTAAGTGATCCACGGTGCTAACGGCCAAGAACTGCCGTTTGCCGTTATCAAATATCACTAGGAGGCACAATGAGCTGGCAAATTGCGAGGCAAATGCTACAGGCAGGCGAACCAGGGCAAGTGGAATATCGCATATTCCAACGAGAAAGACGCTCAGGGACACCATCATGGCGCCAACATCAAAGCGGACAAAGGTTCGACTCTGTTGAAAATGCTTTGTTCAACGAGCGTCAGGGTGCCCGTGCCGCTCTGAAAGGTACAGCGCAATATGCCAAGGATAGATACGCATCAGGCCCTGAATTGCATGTTGCATATGTTGCTGCTTGGTTGCAAGGACGACCGTTCGCTTTCTTGGCACGGCAATCCACACCTGATCCCGAAGTGACAGTCGTCAGAGTTGAAGATGTTGACACAGTTAACTTCCAAGATGAGTCAGAGCTTACTGCACATTTGGCTGCAATATTTGGGGACGGCGCGCGTATGTTCGGAGTCAAATTTCTATCAGATCAAAGGCAAATCATAGAACTATGACTCGTTTCGGCCAGATAGGACGGACAAAGCCTGAGCGCCAGGGGAACTTCCTTTTGAGGTCGAGATCATGTTAGAGCGTCCGAATGGAACAGGTACGAAGTGTTCACTGAGCCGACCACGCTGATCGAGTTACAGGAAAATTGCGAGGACACCGCATGAAACGAATGAATCTGGACATCATGTCTGCGCTTATTGGCATCGACGATCCGGATACTCCAATATTTCGAACGTTCCCGTTCTATCGGTTCAAAGAGCTCTTATCTGACAATAAAATCGTGCTTGTGACACCAAGTCTTTGGGAAGACCCCTTCGAGAACCTTCTAACTTCATACTCCTTGATAGATAAATCGAAGTCCCCATGGCAGGAGCTACACTTCGACAACATTCGCTCCCCAGTTTTCGGTCAGTGCTGGTCCTTCGCCAGAGAATCGGATGCACTTTGGCGCATTTATTCGAAGGTTGATAAAAATCCAGATTCTGGAAGGAACCGAACGGGTGCAGTGCCCTACGAGGGAATTAAGGTTCGGTCTACTGCCAGGAAGTTGTTGACTTGTCTGGAAGCAGCGGCTGGTTCGGCTCAGATGCAAAATCACCTATTTCTTGGTCGTGTGAGCTATCTTCCGGAGACAGAGGCTCTTCAAAGTGTCGCCAACCTGATTGGTAAGCAAGGCCCCAGTGCCTTTGGTGGTACACGCGGGCATGCAGAAGCACTCCTTATAAAACGAGATTCATTCGATCACGAGCAAGAAGCTCGTTTGATTTTTGTGCCGGCACTTGAAGCAATCCCCTCAGAGAAAGTTCAATCTCTCCCTGTCGAGGCGGCGCACTTTATCGAAGAAGTAATACTCGATCCCAGAATCTGTGATGAAGATTCCAGAGCCCGCAAGAAGGAACTGCTGGACCTTGGATATACGGGGTTAATCAGCAAATCAGATCTGTATCAACGCCGCTTGATAGAAGTAATTATCAATGAAGCTAAGTAGCGATAACGCGCTAATGAGCGTGGTTTAAACATGTAACAATCGTTCAAATCCTAATGGGCCGCTAAGGGGTACGTGCGATCGCCAGTTTGATTTCGCGTTCAGTCTTTGCCCGCATCACCGGCCCCTTCACTTTGATGCGGCTCAACGCGCTCGCCCAGATCGGCCAATAGCCAAGGGCCACGTGGCTCCAGCGACGATCTTCTTCCGATCCCTAATCTCCGCCATGTCCTCGGGTGCGATTATGAGGCCAAACCGCTCGGAGAGTTCTTTCAAGCGCTGGTTGGATGTGGCGTTGTCTAGCGGCCTTGCCCGCATCAAGGGCCCAGTCCAATCCGCGAACAGATTGCGCCGGAGCCTGTTGAGCTCCAGGATTCGATTGGCACGCGCCCTGTCGGACTCTTCGATGCCCTTCATTGGGATCGAGCGCAGCTGGTCCAATTCCACTTCGATCAATTCGTTGATCGGCGCCGCCAGGCGAGAAGCTACGTTGACAGCCTGCTCCACAGCGTCCGGCACCATCCATCGAGCCGGGCGGGGATCGATCTCCAGCTTATAGGTCGTGCCTGAAAGCCAGCAGTACTCCTCATTGTCAAATCCTTGGGAGCGCGAGAACGCGCCCATTTTGAGGGAACACAGCTCGGAATCCCGCATACCGCTGAACATGGCGCACACGACATAGCAGCATGTGCGCGCAAATTCCAACTCACTCCAGAAGTGCTTCAGATCGGAGAACCCGTACTTTTGCGCGATCTGCGGAAATCGACCTCGGATTCTCGACGTGACTGCTGCTTCGATAGCTGGAATTCCTGTGGCAGACAGACGATGCCGGGAGCCATCCCGTCGATACTGCTTTGACGCATTGACTGCGTCCATCGCTCTCTCTCGGATCGATTGGAATTCGCCATAAGCTGTCAGCAAGTTCGGTGCAGCTTCAGTGAGGTAATCAAGGGCGCTGCGTCCCAGCTTGATGTACAGGCGGTCCGGAATGATTTCGGTCGTAGCCTGATAATGGTCGCGCAGGCGTGTTCGTCCCATGAGCATCTGGCTCGTCGATTCCGGCCATGGGTGTCTCGGAGGGGGATCAGCCAGGTATTCGCGGTACAAGTACAGCAGGTGCAGGATCTCGATCTTGGTAATGGCGGTTCCCAACCCCCAACTGTGCACCCGCATGTCGGCCTTGACGTCGGCAACGTAAACCATACAAACCGATGGGGGCAGTTGTCAGAGACTCGAAAATCCACGCGTGACCATCCACTTGAGAAGGGCCCTGAAAGGCGTCCAATCTGAAATCACCGTTGATGGGGACACGAACTTTTTGGACACTGGCGACTTGTGCATCCACCTGGCGTAGAAGTATTCTTTCGCACTATGTAAGAGCCGATGGTGGGTGGGATCGATGAGCGACTTACCATCGGGCAGAACAAAGTCGAAATTCAGGAACCCGTCGCCAAGCGCTGGCGCATGAGTGACGATCCGACGAAGTATCGTGGCGTGTTGCCAGAGTCAAAGCTGATCCTCAATTCCAAGGGTTTCAAATACTTCATGAACACCAAGCGCCGCATCAACGGTAAGCGTACAGTCACCACCGTCTGGACCGTCTAGCAGGTCCCAGCCATGATTGGATTTTGGCACAGCAGTTGTGCCCACAAATTTGATTATGGACACAAATTTTCAACCAGTCATTCAGCGCGCGCCGCGAGGTAATTACCGGCGCCACTCCCTGGAGTTTAAGCGCAGGCTCGTCGCGTTGACCTTGGAGCCTGGTGCCTCGGTGGCACGTATTGCGCGCGAGCACGGCGTGAATGCAAACCAGGTGTTCAGCTGGCGCAAGCTGTTCGAGGCAGAACTGCCGGTACCCGATGTGTCGACGCAGGCGGCTGCGTTGCTGCCGGTGGTGTTGGCGGCGCCAGCAACAGCGCCAACGTCGCAACAGCCCAATATCGGCTCCATCACGCTGGAGATTGGCCGTGTGAGATTGCGCATTGACGGTCAAGCCGATCCATCTACGTTGGCGCAGATATTAGATCGGGTGCTGCGATGATTGGCCTACCGGCGGGAACCAAAGTCTGGCTGGCGGCTGGCACCACCGACATGCGCAGCGGATTCAACGGCCTGGCTGCGAAGGTAGAGACCGCGCTGGCGGAAGACCCATTCAGCGGCCACGTGTTTGTGTTCCGTGGCCGGCGCGGCGATTTGATCAAACTGTTGTGGTGGACCGGCGACGGCTTGTGCCTGTTGGCCAAGCGGCTCGAGCGTGGCCGCTTCATTTGGCCGCAGGCCAGCAGCGGCAGTGTGGCGCTGACGCAGGCGCAGTTGTCGATGCTATTGGAAGGAATTGACTGGCGCCGGCCCGAGCGAACTTGGCGCCCACAATCGGCCTTGTAAACATGACAGCATTCTCGTAAACTGAGGCGCATGCTGACCGCCACCGATCTCCCAGACGACATTGCCGCCCTGAAGGCAATGCTGTTGGCGCGCGACGAGCAAGTGCAACGCCTGACGGCGCAACTCGACACCCGCGCTGCAGAGATTGAACACCTGAAGCTATTGATCGCCAAACTGCAGCGCATGCAGTTCGGCCTCCGTTCCGAGAAGTTGGAACGCCAGATCGAGCAGCTGGAGTTGAAGTTGGAAGACCTGGAGGCTGAAACGGGCGCCGCCGAAGAGGCCGAACCAGAGTCCAACCTGCCAGCGCGCCGCAAGGCGGCGCGCAAGCCGTTGCCAGATCATCTGCCACGCGATGAACGCGTGCATACCCCGGAGGTAGATGCCTGCCCAGCATGCGGCGGCGGCTTGCGCCACCTTGGCGAGGATGTATCGGAGCAGCTGGAATATGTGCCGGCCAGCTTCCGCGTGATTCGCCATGTGCGCCCGAAGCTGGCCTGCAGCTGCTGCGACGTCATCGTACAGGCACCTGCGCCAAGTCGCCCGGTACAACGAGGGATTGCTGGCCCTGGCCTGCTGGCTCACGTGCTGGTGGCAAAGTACGCCGACCACCTGCCGCTGTATCGCCAGAGCGTGATCTATGCGCGCGAAGGCGTCGAGCTGGATCGTTCGCTGCTGGCCAATTGGGTTGGCGCCGCTAGCACCTTGCTGCGCCCCTTGGTTGATGCGGTTCAGCGCCATGTATTTGCCGCCACCAAGCTGCATGCTGATGACACGCCAATTCCTGTGCTGGCACCGGGAAACGGTTCAACGCGCACGGCACGCCTGTGGACCTATGTGCGTGATGATCGTGCCAGCGCATCGGCGGTGCCGCCGGCTGTCTGGTTCGCCTATAGCCCAGATCGCAAAGGCATCCACCCGCAAACCCACCTGGCCCAATTCAAAGGCGTCCTTCAGGCCGATGCGTATGCTGGCTTCGATGTCATCTTCGACAGCGGCCAGGTACACGAAGCCGCGTGCTGGGCGCACGCGCGACGCAAATTCCATGACCTGCATGTGGCGCGGCCATCGACGGTGACCACCGAGGCGTTGCGGCGTATCGGCGCGCTCTATGCCATTGAAGCCGAGATCCGGGGCCAGCCACCGGATCTGCGGCGCGACGCTCGATTGCTGCGCGCACGCCCCTTGCTGGACGATCTTGAACGCTGGCTGCGCGCCACGCTCACCACCTTGTCGAACAAGTCCGACACGGCCGCTGCCATCACGTACTCGCTCAAGCTGTGGCCAGCGTTAACCCGCTATTGCAATGATGGCCAGATCGAGATCGACAACTCGGCCGCAGAGCGCGCCCTGCGCGGCGTTGCCCTGGGTCGCCGCAACTACCTGTTTGCCGGTGCCGACAGCGGCGGCGAACGCGCAGCCGCCATCTATGCGCTGATCGGCACGGCCAAGCTAAACGGTGTCGACCCCGAAGCTTGGCTGCGCTATGTGCTGGCCCACATCGCCGACCACCCCGTCAACCGCGTTAACGAGTTCCTGCCTTGGAACTGCGCGGCGCAGCTCGCACCTTCCAATTAACTACACGCCGCTTCCCAGCGGTGTGTTCACATCATCAGGGAAGTAGGCGCTTCATTCAATACGGTATTGAACGGACGCTTACCATCAACGTGGCCGGGGAGCAGGTCGATTATCTGGCCTGTGATTCGCTGCAAGCGCACGTCACCGACCTGTACAAAAAAGCCGGCATCCGTGGTGGCACTTCACATACTGGCCGGCGCACCATGGCCAGTCGCCTGCTGGCCCAGGATGTAGAAGTCGAAACCATCCAGTTGATGCTAGGCCATGCCGACCTTGATGACTGCGACAGGTATATGGACGTGGACAAGAAAAAGCTTCGGCAGGCATTTGTGAGCGTGATATAGTGTTCAACATATCCCCATCGGGGATACTGCCTAATGCTTGAAATGACGCAATCTGAATTCTTACAATCGGCTATGACTTCCTTGGGGATGACCCGCGATGGATTCGCCGCGCGCCTGGGTTGTCCACGGCGCACATTGGACAAATGGCTTCTGCCGGAATCGTCTAATGACCATCGTGCCATGCCCGAAGTTGTTTGGACATTGGTGCGGGAGATCTTGGCAAACGAGAAGCTCCTTGCCAAGGTCGAACGGCTAGAAAGAAAACTAGAGAAAGTTTCTTGAGATATCCCCAATGGGGATATATTATAGGGTCATTGATTTCAACAGGAAAAATTGCATGAAGCCGCACCGACTCATTTATACGTTTTTGATCGCAGCAGGTGCCGTAGGCGTTCCAGGCCTGGGTTGGTCGATAACGTTGGGCGAATTTTATAAGCTACCACCTGATAGCCAAACGATGTATCTAGTCGGTGTCTACGATTCCAACGTGATTGAATACCGAAAAGACAGCAAACGATCTATCTGCCTTCAGGAACTGGGAGGACCTGGCTTTATAAGAGCGGTCTCGAACTTCGTTGTTTCGCTGTCCGCAGATTCAGGCGCTAAGGAGAGGCAAGCCTACGATGCAATGAACGTAGCGCTCCTGTCCGCGCTTGTCATTGATAAATCGTGCGGACTAAAGATGTCCAAATAGGTATGCAAACCTCACCAACTCGCTAAAGAAAATAGTTTTATGGACCGTTTGCTAGGTTTTTTCCTCTCACTGCTGGATTTACTGGACATTCGTTCGCCAGACCCTGCCATCGCTGCTATGAAGCGCGCTAGACTGCAAGGGATTCTCTGCGCCGTGTCCGAGGTTGTGTGCTTCGTGTTGGCCTTTGTAATCAGTCCTGATGGAGCAACCAGCCAGATCGTGCGAGCTGTACAGGAACCGATTTCCTTACTGTTCTTGGGTGGTGCGGTACTCAGCACATTTGGCATAGCCTGGAATGTCTGGATTTGGTGGCGGGCATATAGCAGGCCAGAACTTTACTTTAACTAGGAATTTCCCCAAAGGAGCATCCAAGCCGCGCAAGACGCGGCTTGGCGATGAGACGGTCTGGCACGGTGCTGGGCCCAATGAAAGGAGTCCCCAATGAGTGCAGCGGTAAAAACAGTGGCCCGCGTAAGTTCGAATGAAGGAAGCAAGTGCGCAATTTGCTCGCAATGGATTGACGGAAGCAATGACTTCACCGCTGGCGTTAATCACTACCTGCAACAGCATGGTGCGACCGTGCTGCATGTGGGGCAGGAAGACATCCCTAGCGATGATGGTAAGCCGTGGGCCACGACTGTTGCAGTGATTGGTATGTAAGACTTCTGTATCGGAAAATAGAGATAGAAAAATGGCCTATGACTATTCTGCAAGGGCGTACTTGAAACGTGCCGAGGACTTAATTGCGTCAGGTGACGGCGCGGCGCTTTTCTACGCCGCCTTTGAACTCCGATGCGGCATTGAGGCACGCATGCGTCAGTACCTGGATGCGTGGCAGGACGTGAATAAGAAAATGAAGATAGGCTGGAGGATGGCGGATCTTCACCGCAGTCTTGAGCGGTCATTTCGACTTGGTCATCGCTACGCCCGTTGGGCTGTACACGATGCAGGAACTGGTGAACTACGGATCTGCTTTTATTACACGCCGGTCACGCCAGCGTTGAAGAAGATGGGTGAGCAATTGGGCGATTACTTGCACGTACTCAAAGGGGATCGGACATATGACGAACTTTGGTGGGACAGCTTTCGTGCGCTGCTATTTGAGTGCGCGCAGTCCCTGCGGGTCGCAACGTCAGGCATCATGATTGGTCCTGCATTGTTGAATGGTGATAATCGGGTGCATATGCGATTAGAAATACCTGGCGATCTCGACAAGCAGGCGTTCTTACAAGCGTGCGGCATCGATGGCAACATGTCAGCAACGCACGCAAGCTATCCGGACACATTGCCGGTGAACTTAGAGCCGCAAGCAGTCATGTGGCGTGACTGACACCTTCGATAGGAAAAAAGTCTGATGAAGAAGCTCCAACCAACTATTGTCTGCATAAGCTTCTTGACATTGGGTGCCTGCGCCGCGCCGCCAAGCACGCAGTTGCTGGCCGGCGACGATGCGGTAACCAGGGTCTCCAATTGCGTTTGCTATGCGAGCGTAGAAGGGCAGCAGCTTAAACCTTGGGAATTTGCTTGGGGCGATTCTAACAAGCTGCGGAAGCAAATGTCGCGTTGTACCTGCGAGGTTGATATCGACGTACGCAATGTGCAAAATCCACAGCGATACGTTACACCAGGAACAGTCATTAAATAGAGTAGTAAAATCATGAGTGCAAACTACAACGGAATGACCTTCAAGACGCCATTAGAAGCCCGCTGGGCGGCGTTCTTCGACCTTGCAGGATGGTCGTGGAAAGTGAATCCAGCGAGCGTAGGGAATTGGTCGCCCGACTTCTTCTTGGAGTTCCCGTGCGATCATTCCGAATGCGGCGGGTCCGATACCCTGCTGGCATCGGTGCTTCCGCTCGAATCGATCGAGGCATTCGGGGCTCACCCGTGCACCAAGTACGCCTACGGCGTGCCACGTGGCGAACCAGCTGATCGCCGCAATCGCGCGAATGGAAGTGCTGCGTTTGGGATCGATCCATCCGTCACGCGATGGGTGATTTCACATGGTTCTGGGGGCGGTACGGAGGACCTTCATTTCCGCGTTTCCAACGCAGACGACCTCTGGGCGCAGGCCGGTAAGTTGGTCGGCTAAAGGAAAAGTATGCACATCGAATTCAATACTGAGCGTGTTCGAGAGCTGCTCGAACAATGGAAGCGAAACGCCGACCTTCGAAATCCTATGACTGATGATTTGAAGATCATCATGATCGCTGGCCGAAGGAAACTTCTGGACACTCACCTCGACGTCGCTGCTGTTCTGAAGCAGATGATGGATCTAATGTCCCCAATCGAAGATTCGGCAGAATTCCAGCTTACCAGGGCAGCAGTGGACGAGTTTTACACTTGGGCCCAAAATGGACTGATTGAGATTGAACGGCTGGCTCGCTCAGAGTAGGAAAATTGCCATGCCATCGAAGCCAGCGAAGAAGCCAAAGGGGCTAAAGCAAAGATTAATGGCCGTTGCGCCGGAATACCGCTTTGCTGTGTACAAGAAGCTCACGTCCCAGCAGCGCAGCAAGAAGTCTGGGCGTGGCTCCCCGGTGCTTTCTGGGTCATTTGAAAACGGCAAGCGCCGGTAACGGGAAACAGATGGACGACGATAAAGACGTACACCTGGCCTGCCTCAATGGCGGCCACTCTGGCTCGATCTACAGCGCGAACCAAGCCGGTGCACTTGAAGCCTTTGAACGGGTCATGCGCGAGGGCCGAAAGATCAATGCCGGCGACACCTCGCACCAGGTCATCATCGGCAAGGCTTGTGATGGCATGAGCAGCTTAGCCAAGAGCACGGCTAGCCCTAGCGGTACGGGCGGAGCCACGGGCCTGCTGGCCGGTCTGATGCGCCGCATTTGATCCAGGAAAACGCGCCCAAAGGCGCCCGAGACGGCCGGAAGCCGCAACGTACCAACCAAGATGGATAAACCGCAGCTTAATGCCGAGATGTTGAAGGACATCCCGGGATTCATGGACCGCCTCTTTGGCAAAGGCGCATGGATGTATGACGACGTTGATGCGCTCTATATCGCCCGCGATCCGAAATACCATGGTGACGAATTCGGGTTTGTGGCAGTGAGCAAGGATGGCGCCTGGTTCAGCGGAGTACGGCCAGTAGGCGCGGTCATTGAGTCGGTCCTAAACGGGGCAATGGCGAAACTCGCATCGCTTGGCCTGCACTCCGTCGTTAGCCCGCTGTCGATGCCGCAAGGGATGTCGTTCGGCTTGCACGTGGGCGAAACATTGCAGGCTGCGGTCGCTGGAGAATTGGCAACCACGATTGGGGCTGAAGCGGCGCACGCGAGCAATACTAGACAGAAATTCTCCGAGGACGTTGCGGAAGCACTCGCAGAGTCGGCAATCAACAAGGCTGCCAACAAACACTGATAGGCAAGGAAAATACCGTATAAACGATTTATGAGGAAATATGGACTCTGTTATCAATGATCGAAGCCTACGAGCCGCCTTGTATCGCGTGTACGTCGCGCAATTCGAAGCCGTTCGGGACTTCCCGGGGGCTTTCACAAAGAATGACGCCACCCGCATGCTGACGAGCCTGATGGGCTCCCGTCCGTGGTCATGGAGGGTTGTAGGGATTACTCCCGCTGCGTTAGATCTCTTCGCTGAGAATGAGTTTAAGCGAGTTCGTGGCTTAGTCGAGCGAGGCCATCTCTCTGATCGTTCTAGTACCGCGTATGACCTGTTTTATGGCCGCGACACGGCCATGGGACTGGACGAGTTTTTCAGCTTCTTCCTGGAGCGTGACAAGACCGTCTTAATGGCGAAGCATGAGAACAAGTCACGAGCTGGCGGCGAAGTCCCTGCCTACATCTCAATACCATCCGATAAACACCTATTCCCATGCGGTACGCTGATCGGATGGCAGCACAGGTCGGCTGAAATTGAATTCTTGCGTGGACTTCATGAGGCTCGAAACGATGGAAGCAACTAGTAGGGAAATCGAATCATGGCCATCGATGCAGACAAGACCTACTTTTTCACAAAATCCGGCAACGAGGTTCGCGCTATTGCGCCAACGACGCCGTACCGCGGCCAGGCAATGTGGGTGGTCGGCGGCCGCTGCTGACGACGCGCTTTGGCCCGGCCGCGATGGCGCACCTGACCATGGGCACGCAAGATGCGGCTGAACGTCGAGTCGCTGGTTAGATAGATACCTTCGTCGGCCGGCATGGGAACGATGCCGGCCGGCGGCATATCGGCAAAGCGTGGTTCATTTGCGGCGGCCAGGACGGCTGCACGCTCATCCGACATGGATGCACAAGTGCTCGCCGATGCCCACGCTAAGATGGCCCAGATCCTGGGTGTCGAGATGGGATTCCCCACGGCCGAGGCCATCCAAGAGCGCTACGCCGAGTTGATTGCGCTTGCGGCCGTGAAGAAAGCGAAGAAGAAAACCGGTAATCGCAAACACAAAGGCGCTGCTGGATCGGGACTTGAATACGAGTAACAACTAATTGCCTGAAAGGAATACACTTACGACAAGTGAAACTGAAAAAGGATGGATCATGCACGATACCGGAACCCCTGAAGCAGCTGCCAGCGACGAACTGACGTACAACCCTAATCGTTTGCTCGATACCCTCATTGCGCGCCTCCGACTAAAGAACGACGCGGCCTTGTCCCGCGCCCTCGAGGTCGCACCACCCGTCATCAGCAAGATCCGCCACGGCCGCCTGCCGGTCGGCGCCGCCATGCTGATCCGCATGCACGAAGTATCGGACCTGACAATCCGCGACCTACGCTATCTGATGGGGGATCGCCGCCAGAAGTTCCGCATCAGCGACGCCCAGGGCAAACCGAAGGAATAGTCGCCCTTACATTTTACTGAGATCTCACCTAGGAAGTGAAGGGATCATATGGCTGCTATTGACGTTAAGCGAACACCATTGGAAATCATGGCCGACTTAAAGCGCGCCCACTCCGTGCTTTCCGGACGATGCTTTGAAAATTGCGTGATTGCTGTCCTGGCCCTATCGAGAAAAGCTCGTTTGCAGTACATTTTGGGATTTGTAACACCTCCAGGATACAAGGCTGTACCACATGCGTGGCTTCTTGACGATAGCGATCAGGGGCCAGCATACCTCGACCCAACACTGCAAGATGGATCGCAGCTATGGCAATCCAGAAGTGGGGAGTTCATCTACGACGAGCGCTACCGCATGACGAAGGAAGAACTACTTGCCTGGTTCCGATCAAAGTATGCGGATAGAATATTCGACGATATAGGAGTCCCCGAGGGCCCAGTTCGCGGCCCTATTATCAATGCTGAAGGGGGCTTAGAGTAGCAAGGAAGCGTAGACGGCCCGCTGCTGTGGGTCTTTGGCCTGTAGGCATTTGCTTCACTTTGGTCTATCGGCCGAAACACGTTTTTACATCAAATGGCCGGAACGATTCGAGTGAATTTGACTGAATGAGGCTTCCTACATTGACGTCGGCACCCATCGAGGTCGGCCCCCTTCCTAAAGACCACTGTGGTGGAAATTGGCCACTACAACGTGAAGGCAATAGATTGCTGAGAGCATGGCGCACGGGGCCAGCATGGAAGGCAGCGGTAGGGGTAGTACGCAACTGGCGAGGAGTGCGACGGTAGAGATCATCGCACCAGCAATCCCGAATGAGTAGCGTTCGGGATCATGGCGCCTGAATTCATATGTGCGTATGACGCGGCGTGCCGCTGCATCAAATAGTGCTGGAAGGAGAAGCAGTCCAGCGCCTGGCAGAAGGTATAAGAGCGTGGCGAATCGGTAATAGGCGAGGGCGGTCATCGCTTCTAGTGCGCTCAAGTATGGTGTGCCGTAGAACCGGTTCATCATATCTTGCATACGACCAGCCAAGCGATGCTCGGCAGATCCGGTCGGACCCTTCGACATCATGGATGGCGCAGCGGACTGTCGTGCGATGTCTGCCGCCGCGAGTGCCTTGCCAAGCGCCGCAGTCGCAAACCTTTTTCCCCAAACGTCGGAACAGGATACGTGCTCATCCAACGTAGTCCGGTAGAACTGCGCAGCGGGATGGCTGGCAGGCAGCCAAAGCACCAGGCAAAGCAACGCTGCAGTCAATGTGATGGCAAGGTAGCGAATCATGCTGCCGTCCTTGATGGCACGTTGGTGCCGGCGCCGTGGTCAGTACCCAGCAATGCCAAACGACCTTTCACGAGTCTCCCGCCAGACACGGACGCAAAGTACTGGAGGTTCGGTAGCTTGCCGAGAATGTCTGACGGGATCCGCTCTTCCAGCGTTTCCGTGAGTTGGGCGGAGGTGGTTGAAGTAAAGTCTCCCACGTGCGCGTCGGCAGCGTCGGTCTGGCCGACGCGCAGGCTGTGGATGCCTGTCTTGCCGAAAGTCTCGACGATGAAGTCCTGCGTCAGGCGATCTTTGGTACGGAATGCGAAGACGTTGTTCAGGTTGCCAAGGGCCATGCGGGCGGCATTTTCGCTACCGAGACGTTGTGCCAGATCGGCCAGTGTTTGCAATGCGACAGTTGTGAATATGCCGCCTTCTGCGCCTTTATTGAGAATTTCGATCAGGGGCGTATTGATGACGTTGGACACCTCGTCCACGAACAATGCGACGCGGCGGTATTGCCCGAGGTTGTATAGCATGCCGGCGCGCGCAGCCAGGTCTGCCAGTGCCAGGGCGCCGATTGCCGATGCCACGGCGGAATCCGGCAGGGAATCGAGGCACATATAGAGCACGTGGCGGGCACGCTCGATCTTTTCGAAATTCATGATTGGTCGCTCGTCGTCCGCGTCGAGCGGGTCGGGAGAAAGCGTTCGCCCCAGGTCGCCAGAGGTCAGCATCGACAGGATGGGCAACAAGTTGGCGGTGATCTTCTGGTAATGCTCGCGGTTGTGGCGAAAGACGCGCAGTTGGGAATCGATCACCTTCTGGCGCTGAACTGCCGGGACATGACGTTCATAGAACTCAACGAGGCCAAGCAATTCCGCCGTGGCGACAGGAGATGGAGACTTGATGTTGCCTTTTGACGCCTTCTCAAGGAGCCGTGCCATGTCAGGAACCTGGCGCCAGTTCGGGCCATGGGCTTGGACCATGAAACGGCGAAGTGTTTCTTCCAGAACTGGCTCTATACCGCCCTCGATGTAGCGGGTAAGCTTGATGAGATTGGGTCTTTCTTCCAGATCGACGAGCCCTTGGACCACCACATTGATGGCGTCCCAGCCAAAGGCAGAAAAGGCGCCCGCCGTATCGGGCGGCAGGATAGCCTGAATGCGCGATGCGATCTCCGTTGGCTTTTGCCAGTTGAAGGTGAAATCGATGCGTACGCCAGCTTCCGGAAACGATGGATGGAACCAGAGAAACGTGTCTTCGCCTCGGTAGGTCTCGCATGCGCGCTCCACAATACGCCGTAGACGCTTCGAATTCTTCGGATCCAGGATGATGACCACGTCACCACGCTTTATCGCTTGTGTGACCAACCAACTAAGCATCACACCTTTGCCGGCCTGCGTGGTACCGGCGATGAGCGTGCCGCCCTCAAGATTTTGCAGCGGCCGGTATAGCGGCTGCTCGAACGGTTCGACGCCATGAATATATGGCATGCCGATCTCGTCGTCCGGTTGGTGGTTCAACTCGTAGCCGAACAGGCGGACCAGCGCGGGCGCTACGCGAAATTGCCGGTAGTCGACCTTGCACAGCTCATAGAGCCGCTGGGAGTGTTCTGGGCGCCATTCGAATCCGTAGCCAATGAAGACCCTTTCAGGCTCCTTGATGAGCGTGTCGAATCGCTTGAGCTTCATGTGGGCCATGGCACGCCCCGACAAGGCTGCGCGGCGTTCGAGAATCGCGACGCCCTGGGAGAAGCGCCACGTGGCCGCTGCAGCGGTTACGGCGGTGACCATGGCGCCCAATGCAGCCGGGATATGGCTTGGTGTCGTGGCCATACACATGCATGCCGAGGCGATCCAGCCACCGGCAGCGTAGAACTCGTACGCGGTACGCCACGGGGTTTCGTATTGTCTGGCTAACATGCCGGTGCCTCCGGCGTCGCAGTGGGCGAGGGAAGTCCGATGATGAACTGGCGTTTAAGCACCAGGCCGCGCACTTCGGTCCCCTTCAGTGTCAACGTATAGGTCGGGTTGCCAGACTCACCGACCACCAACATGTCGGCGTCGCGCAAGCACTTCGACACCATTTTGGTATCGAGGCCGGCGGACTTGAACACTTGCATCGGTATCAGAATGCCTTCTCTCACCATTGTTACTCCGGTCGATTCCGCATTTGCAGACAGTGACGCGATCGCGCGCTTTACTGCCGCAGCCACATCGGCCGGCAAGCGCATGCAGTGGACGAGCGACGGAGTGTTCTGCGCCTCCGGCTTTGACTGGACCGAAGTCGGTCGAACAGGCGATGGATTTTCTGATGGTGGCTGCGCGAGCGACAATTCCAGTTGGGTGGGACCGTCGCACTGGGCGGTCGTGGTCTTTGCCGCCTGTTGTGGTGGAGCCGAGGCCGGACGATTTTGTGCTGGACGAGGGGATTCGCGTTGTACGCTGACAGGCGGAAGAGGCGGGCAGGTAGCCAGTTGGGCACCCAACACCAATTCTGGCGCGGCAAGCTTGAGACACCTCAAATCGCTGCTGGCGCCGGGGATCCGGATCGGCCAATGTGGACCATCCTCCGCATCCACCACCATACCAGCAGTCTCCAAAGCCGTGATGGCTGATTCTGGCGATGATGGTAGGCCATGCAACCGCTCATGGTCGGCATACCCTACGATGTCCTGAAAGGCACCCGGCCAGACGACGAACGTGCCATCCGCGGCGTGCCAGATGCGGGACTTTTCGGCGTTGGGCCCCCAGCTTGCCGAACTGTGCACGAGGTCATGCATGATGTCGACCAGCAGACGTCCCAAATGCGCACCTTGCAGCGTGGTGCCCTGGGATGATGCCATTCGACGCAAGTCCTTGCCGATCACCAGGACGACTGCGCGCCGTACGAGGGCCCCCATCGTTGCTGGCGGGTTTGAAAGGGGAAGGCGCGATAGCGCCGCCAGCATCGTGGGGACGACCACGTTATTGCGGTCTGCCAGGTATTCCATCGTAGTCGGTGGAATGATATGGGGCAGGGCGTACAGGTTTTGCAGGCCGTCGACATGCCCTGGCGTGCGCCAGGTCAAGTGGAAGGCAGTATCGCGGTAACGGTCCAACCAGGATGATAGCGGCTGCAGATAGCTTGGCCAACAGTCGCCGTCTGGCGTCGCGACCGAAACTGAATCGAGCGTCGATTGTAGCGCAGCACACAGGCCGGCAATGAACGTCGCATGGCGCCAGCGCGGCTCGAGATGGCGCCGCTGAGTGATTGTCCCTCGTCCTTCAAATATCTGCGCGTCCGTCGCCTGAAGCGAGAAGAAGGCGGTATCCAATCCCAGCCTAAATAGCCCTCCGGGGTAGCTGTAATAATTGTTGGCCGTCGCTGGCAAGGCGTTGACAAAATCGGCGTATCGCGCAACGACCGCAAGAATATCCTGCTCGAATTGCGGAGGCTCTCTGCCATAGCACAACTTGATTCGGCGCAGAATGTCGTCGCTGCTTTTGAGCAGTTCGCTCGGGCGCACGGGAACGAAAGCTGCACCTGTATGCCCAAAGGGCGAAGGCTCCGATGCGCCGGCCTGAGCAATCCCCGGCTCGATCCGCGGTTGCGCGGGAGAGGCGTCACTGAATAGGCGGCGCAGGTATGCAAATGGCATGGCGACCTCCAGGTTGTCCGCCAAGTATCCATTGCGCCTGGGCCGCCGCCGACCCGAAATGGTGCCGTCAGAAGCGGTTCTTTACGCGTCAGTGAGCATGCGTGGCAACACGCTCATTCGGGAAAGCGGGCCTGGTTTGCTACGGCGCCTGGGAAAGCCAGCTCGTATGCGTGGATCTTTCTCATAACGATCCAGAAGCCGGCAAAATACGCAGCCATGATTGAGCAGCCGCTCATCGCCCAGGCTCGACAGATTGAGCGAGCCGCATTGGGGGCAAGGGTAGAGTGCAATATTGGCCGCATGATGCGTCCAAATCCCTTTCAAATGACAAGCTACATCAAATGCACGATCGAAGGATACACGGGGGTGGACAGCGCAGGTGCCCTTGTATAGCTTGTATGCCGCAACGAGGCCGTCACCATGCGCAACGTTCTGGTTCATGACGCGATGGAAGATCGCGGCGAAGATCGACAGCTCGGCGCGGTCCAGGCAGTTGGTTTTATCCATCAGCCAGTCGGGCGACACCGGAAGCCGGCCGGCGCGAAAGACGCCTTCGCCGGGCAGGTAGAATTTGCCGAGTTCGGCATGCGACATCCCGGTGACGTACGAAGTTGTCCGCATCCTGGCGCCAAGCTGGACGCAAGCGTGTGCGAGAGACAGGGTGCGGATATGCCGCTCGATATAGGCGCTGGCCATGGCAATCCCGTCCTATTGTGAGGACCGGTATGCCCGCCGCTCCACTGGCAACTTGGGCGTCTGGCCCTGCGGCGTGCTGCTAACTGCGGCCAGGGCGATGGTCAGACCCGGTGGTGCTTCGAGAAGTTGTTCGAGATTGGCCCGCGGCGCGAACAAACATTCGTTGCGCATGTTGGCAGCGAGCGATTCCAGGTCTTCCAGCGAGAGACTCGCCAGCTTTTCGATCTGCTGCTGTGTGAGGTGGAATTGGTACGCCGCTGAAATGGGATCGCGCTGCACATTGGCGTGAATTGCCATCAGCAAGTTAAAGTTCACGTACTGCACGTCTGAAAAGTGTACGAGTTTGTCCATGTTGCGCTCCTGTATGCCTTCTAGCGACCAAGGCGTTGTGAGTGGACTTCCTAGTAAATTTTGTTTGGCGAGTAACGTACAGTGCGCGTATCCTTTCATGTCGTCGCACAAGCCGTTTCCTGCATCGAGTTAGCCTATGACATGATGTCCAAATGCGTCAATAGCAGTTGCTAGTATTCGTCCAATTTGTCGAAATTATTTGTACTTGCGTTTCGACCGCGCGCCTGATCGCCGGGACGCAGGAGAATTCCACTTTAATCGCCATTGGTTAGCAGTTGCTGATCAGTGCGATCTCGGGAGGGGAGTGAGATGGTGCAAGCAAAGCATGAGGAGCGACAGGCGCGTTCCCGGCCAACAGCGAAGGACGGGGATCCTGACCTCACGCCCGGATTACGGGAGCGTTTGATCGAGGAACTGGATCGCAGCAATGTGGAAGTAACGGGGCGTGTTCGGTATTTAAGTGAGGAGACCGGACGGGCCTTGCAGTCTGTGATGCGCTGGCTGTCGCAGAAGTCGCCAGGACTTCCGGACCTCCGCTCCCTGGCGATCCTGTGCCTTCGCCTTGACGTTGACGCCAACTGGATGCTGGGCCTGGTCCGCGTTCGGAGACCCTTCCCCCGCGAAAGTGTTCGCGCGCCGCTACGGCACTGGCTGCCGAGCGCGCCGTCTTCGGACTGGATGGGGCGACTTGACTTTCATATGGATAGATTGGCGCAGGGATACGACGTTTACCTGATGAAGGGGGATGACATGGCCCCGGTGATTGCCGACGGAATGCCCTTTCTCGTAGACTCCAGCGTCTCACAGTTGATGGGGAACGGCATCTACTTCCTTACACTAAAAGGAACGTCGATGGTCCGTTATGTGGAGTTGTCGGCGGATCAAACCTTCTCTCTTCGCTGCGCAAACGAGCGCTATCGAGAGATAACGGTGGATCCCGGCGCCGGCAAGGAGCTATCGCTGCAGATACTGGGAAAGGTCTGCATGGCATTCGAGCTTAAGCACTTTTAGCGCAAAGGCCCCGACCATGCGCACATTGTGTGCACACGGTCGGGGGCGGCATTACGCCGGTTCAGCGATTTCGTTCCATTCGCGTGTGGTCAGGGCCAGCAGCTTGCCGCCGACGCCTTCGAGCTCGGTCGCCCGGTCATAGTCGGAAACGAGTTGAGAATACCCTGTCACCGCATTGACCAGACCGTACCCGGACAGATCGCTACCTTCGATCAGACCGCGCAGAACGCCGGTGCGCTCGTCCTCTGTTAGTGCAAACCGGTTGGCCAGCACTTCGACGGACTTGACCGGGTCGCCAGCGAGCTTGATGCCCAGGGTGCGTTGCAGCTTCTCGGTGATCAGGCGGAACGTTACTTCCGACACCGCAGCCTCCACCATGTCCCGGACCTTCAGCAATATTGCCTTGTCATCGGCCTGCAGCGTATCTTCCTTGTACAACTCCACAGCTTCGTCCTGGATTTGAAGCGTTTTTCCAAGGTGCTTCTTGCGCAGGACCAGGTCGTTGGCAATCAGTCCGTTTCTGCAGATCAGCCGGAAGAGCAGGGGTTCCACGGTCAAGTGACCCCAGCCGACTTCCGAATTGCTGACGACGACACCAGCGCACACCACGTCGCCCGGAGCGACTTCGCAGGCCACCTGGCGGCACACATACTTGATGTACATGCGCGATTCGGTCAACTCCGCCGACACCAGGTCTGCGCCTGGTAAACGCTCGAGAATCGGCAGCACGAACTCCGCGACATCATAGTTGTCCAAGCGTCGGTAACGGTCGGACAGAAAGGCGCGCACCCGACCATCCAGTGTGCGCACAAGGCGATTTTCCGAACCGGTGACCTGCAGCCAGGTGTTGACGTTGCGGTCCAGCAGTTCAGGCTGTTCGCGGCGCATCCGTTCGAAGTAGCCGAATGGGATCTTCAGCTTTTCAGCGATCTGATGGAGAGCGATGTCGCCCACCAAGTATGATCGGCGTTCACCTTCGACGGCAAGCGTCAAGGCGCATGCGCCACTTTGGGCGGTCTCGCACGCGAGTAGTTTCGAAGGTGCGAGCAGGTCTTGCTTTGCGTGCAGTTGGCGGCGCAGTTCGATCGCCAGATCGCGCAGGTTGCGTCCAAGTTTCATGATAGCTCCTGAAAAAGGAAATGAAGAATGTCGGTCCAGAGGTGCGTCAAGGGACCGGCGGTCGGGCGCCCGCGGCCGAAAAGGCCGGCGTAGCGCAAACGTAAAAAATGGTTCAGGCCACCCTGACAAGGTGGCTGGAGCGCGCGTACCAGACATCGGCCCAGTCGCTGCCGGGCTTATGCGGTACGAATACCTTGACGTCGATAGCGCGCTTTCGAGCTGATCGGGCCAGCGTGTAAGCGGCGAGCTGCCCTGCAAAGTCCGAATCGGCGTCGTTGTCGGCGTAGATGCGTAGTGCGCGGACGCACTGAGGAATGGCGAGGCGCTGCAGATTGCCGGCTGAAATGCCAGACCAAACCGGCTCTCGTCCGCTGCGTTTGAAGATGGCCAGGGCGTTTTCCAGGCCTTCGCACACGTTTAAGGTCTCACCAGCGGGCGCGAGCCGGATGGCTGCGCCGTTGATTCCCCCTGATAGCGTCTTCTTTGGATCGACCACTGGCGCCTTCTTGCCTTCATTCAGATAGGTCCGGTGGAGGGTAACCAGCGTGCCCGCCGCGTCGTCGATTCTTGCGAGCAGTGCTGGGAAGTCGCGCACATGGCGTGAGCGTCCATCACCAGTACGCTCGTAGTATCCGAGTGCTGGATGAAACCTGAGCGTTTCAGGATACTGCTCAAAATCGAGCCTGCGGCCGGCGAGATACCTGTGCGCGTCGTCGTTCGTTGTGATCGGAACGGCTTCAGCCCAGATGCGGATTGCGAGTGAGCGCATCCGTTCCACGTCCGCCTGTTGATGCGACGAATGGGGCGGTCCCAGCTGTCCGAGGCATCGTTCGACGTTGCGTATTGCATCGCCGGCACTCCAGCCGGTGACTGCACGAAGCAGCTTAAAGCCGCCACCGGCGCCGCAGAAACGGCAGATGTAGTTTCCTTCGCCGAATTTGTCGGTGTATTGAAATCTGTCCGTTCCCCCGCATCCATTGATGGGGCAGGGCTGGTTCTTTCGGTTCAGAATCTTGCGGTCGACGCCGAGGTCGCGCAGGATTTCCGTCCAGCGTCCACAGGCCAACTTCAGCATGTTCTGATACCTTGCTTCGTATTCCTCGCGGTCCATGTCAAACCTCCATGGGCAGCTAGGCGAAGAGGTCGCCTTCGATGCGGTTGCGGCGGATCTGTTCGTTGAGCCACTGTGGATTGCGTTCGAGCTGCTGAGCGATCCAACTGGGTTGCTCGACGATGGCGTTGCGTACCCACAGGGGATAGGTTTCGAGCGACTCGATCAGCCAGCGTCTCAAGCGGCACCGGACCCAGTCTCTTACCTCTTCAGCATCGGCCGCACCGATAAAGCAGGGTGTCGGTGAAAGCGGGCTGACGCCAACGACACGAACGCAATTCACAAACGAGAACGGCTCGCGGTCCTTTTTCGCGTCCGTGAACATCCAATGCAGGATTTCGATCTTCTCCTCCAGCGGAGTGCGTGTGTCACACAGCAGCTTGATGCGTTCAAGCAGACGCCAATGCAGGTGCACCACTTCCTCTTCGGACCAGTCGGCGACCAGCGTTTCATTTCCGGCGCTGCCTGGAGTAGGTACGCGCGGCCGAACAGGTGGATCGGTATTGAGCGGTCTGAGCCAATTACGGTAGGCCGCTTCTTTTTGAAATTCCTCGTGCCATGAACTACTTGATTCCATGATGATCTCCCGCAAAATGCGGAACGACAGCCTCATCGGGCTGTGTCCCAATGAGGGTTGACGTTGAACCGCGTAAGCGGAGGGGGATTGGCTGGCTTGGAGTCCGGCGCGAACCGGGAGACGGGTGTGCCAGCTACCGTCGTGAAAGCGCCTCTTGTGGCGTGCGCGATGCGCGCCGCAGGAAGGTTCTCACTGACGAAAAGGGGACGTGACGCGGTGCGTCGCTGCGTTGGTGGCGTGGGATCGAGGGCTTGCCGAATCTGGCAGGGCGAGCTGCTGCTCGTATCAACATAGGCGCGGCCGGAAACTTTGTCAATCCACGAACGTGATAATTCGCCAGGATTCCCTTGGGACGTTTCACGTGGCGCGTCTTCACCTGGAGCAAACGGGGCTGATGCCAAAAGAGGGGGCACGGCAGCGGTCATTTCAGGTCGCTTCGACATGCTCCGCAAATGAAAATGGTTCAGCGTGCCGATCATGCGGAGGACAACATGCCTGACCTCAACTATTCAGCGGAGAACAACCTCTCCACCACTCACGACGACAACGGCGAAACCAACGTCCGACTGCTGGCGCGCGAGATTAAGACCGACTTCAGGCGCGTCGAATCCGCCAGCCGAAAGATTCGTACGACGCTCAATAGCCCGGAAGGTAAACGGCTGTTTCTGCGCTTCTTCAATTCCGCATCGCTGAACATGCATTTCATTGCAGTGATTGCGCCGATCAATTTGCCCGCCGGCGAAGTGGATGCGGTGGTAGCCAAGTTGGAGGAACTGGTCGAGAAGAGCGCGACGCTGCTCAATGAGGCGCTGGTGCACGCTGAGCAGTTGTGCCATCGCAACGGGATCGTCGATCTGGCGACTTACGATATCGCTCCCCTGGTGGTGGACGCACGTGTGCACTCAAAGCTCGGACGCCATTACCTCGAACTGATCTGCAAGATTGACCAACTGATGCAGATTCTCGAAACGCTGGTGATTGATGAAGTAATGTCGAATGCGGAAATGGCTTCCCGCAAAGCGAAGGCAAAGCGCGCTGTGCGTTCGATCGGCAGTGCCATACGTCAGGCGCGGTTCGGTTTGCATAAGCGGATCAATGCGCTCGCTGGTAGGACGGAGCAGACCGAGGACGAACCCGTTGCGCTAGCTGATTCGAAGCCGAGCACCGTTGGCGATTCGATGGCCACAGATGCGGCGGCGGACTTACTTGCGAAAGCCGTCGATGCCGATATTCAACTGACCACTGATGTCGAGCCAGCAACTGAAAAGTAGCAGCGATTTGCGACCATCAGAACTGTGTGGACGGCTTCAGATTCCGACTGCGTTTCTAAATGACGGTGAATGCTCCCCGTCGTTACGGGGATGCTCGGCGGCCGCAAATCGTTGCCATTGCCAGCGCGCTCCGCGCGGATCATTCACGCTCACCATGGATTTGACAAGCGCGCGAACAGGGTCTAGATTGAAGCGAGCAGCAGCTAGCCCTGTATGAACTGGCAAGCCTTCGATTTTGGGACCGCTTAGGCGGCGCCCGTCCCCTTCAAATTCTCCTGGTACCTGTTCTTCCACGTCGCGGTCCACTTGCCGCGAGCTGAAAGCGCATTCCCACGGTAGCTGGCATACCGGCGATTCATTCTTCAGCCAGCACTTCTTTTGGATTTGGGCCGAACTGGCCCTGCATTTGCGATTTGTGTCCGCCTTCACGCCGTGCCGTCATGGCAAGAGGCCACTATCGCGTTCCCACGTCCACGCTGGCCCTTCACGTGTTATGGCCGGCTGACACCATTCAACTCAGGAGAATAGTGTAATGAACATGATGCTAGAAGATGCAGATGAATTCTTTATGTCGATGGCGGTATTCTCGGCATTTATCGACAAAGGCATGCGCGCGTGTCCGGAATTTAGTGCGCTTGCGGCGAATGCGTTGCGCGAGCGGGAGATTGTGGATGGTATGGCATGCCTGGTTCCGCTGGCCGTACGGATTGAGAGGGTGATCCTGGCCGCCGGCATTTCGCGTATTCGAGGCGGTCGTTCGTTCGAACAGGATGTGTGCGAACCGTTCGGTGCCTGGTACGTTCGCCATTTTTTGGAGAATGGCGATAGCGCAGATAAGGAGGACTGCCGCAGCCACTTGGCGAACGCGATCATTGACTACTTTGCCGAAGGGCAGACGCCGCTTCACACGTGGTCGATAATCCGCGCGGTAAAGTCTGCGGAACCAACGCTGCGCTTGAACCATGCTTCGTTGGCTGGCTCGATCAACTGGGAATGGGCGCCGAGGTTGGCGGTCAATGGCGAGATGCGCATGAACGAAGAGCATCCACTTCACCCAAGGTCGACCTGGGCGCACCAGGCAGGTCCAGCGCATATTAGCGAATACTGGCCATGGGTGGAGCACCGCGTGCGCGAAGCCTACGTGCGTTCGCGTTACGAAGCGCTTGCAGCTATGCCGGACGTATTCGTGGATTTGGCCATGGCCGACGAAGCATATGTGGATGGAAGCGCTATCTGTGACCTTCACATCCGGCGGGACCTGGTAGGACAGGAAGTCATCGAGTCTTTGCCGGCCAGGACTGCTTTCTCGACAGGGCTGTTCGCTGCACTTCCGGCGTTGCGCAAAGCAGTTCTGGCGCTGGATCAGATGTTCGATTTGGCAGACTGGATCGGGCGGCTGGTTTCGGATTTCATGACGGAGTACGTCACGGCGGCCGACCCGGAAACGACGGCTATCGTCAGCGGTAGAACGGGGCAGGGCAAGGAAAGAAATCCGATTGCGTTGACGTTGACTGCACTTTGGAACGCAGTGCCTGAGGCATCTGGCGCTTGGCGGCTTGAAAGCGGACATGCGCTGACGCTTCGCGCGCCCGATGCAGCTGGCGCAGTGCAAAAAGCTGGCAAAGAGCTGGTGTCTGCGTGCGGCACTTGAACGGCGACCGATGAAAGGTATTGTTGGACAGGCAGGCGCGAAGCATCGCTTCGCTGCCTGCGCTGGTCCATGGATGGCTTGACCATCCTGCTGGTCCACCTGCTGCCGCCACGGACCGGCGGTTACTATTCTTCATCATGGAGTTCGATATGCACGATCAATCACCACTTTCCGAGCTTAGTATCATGCGCCTACCGGAGGTTGCTGCAGTGTGCGGGAAGTCGCGCGCTGCGATTTACAAAGCGATCAGGAAGGGGGGAGTTCCCCAAGCAGGTCAAACTATCTGCGCGCGCCTCCGGTTGGGTGCGCTGCGAAATTGAAGCGTGGGTGAAAAGCAGAATGGCTGCGCGATGAAATTGGGTGTGCCGAGTCACGGCGCACACCTACTAATCTAATCACGCATGCTCATTGGCGCTGTGGAGATCAGCATGGCGCTGCAGGTGGTCATGTGGCCTTCGAATGCTCCAGGAACATCATCGATCAGATCAATACCTTGGGGCCGCCTTCGGTAATCACACACACATGCCATGGTTAGGTTAGGCATCGGACACGTGCAGCTATCGCCCTTGCGGGCAACAGCAATTCCGTGAACCTTCGATTTCGGCGCAGCCATTTTATGGGAATGACTATACCTTGCGGAAGGTCGGCAGTGACGAAATGAGCACTGCACCGCAACTCACTTGATGACCTTCGTAGGCCACCTCGATGCCGCCAATGCGATGCTTTGGATCGCCTTCTACAATTACGCAGTTGGTGTGACCAGGGTGCGGACAGGTGCAAGCATCTCCCTTGCGCGCCACCTTGATGCCCATGATGCTGAAATTGTCGGAGGCGGAAACCACTTTGCCACCATGACTGGTCGGATCACCCAATCGAATGATTCTACGCATGAAAATATTCCAGTGTTAAAAGATAGAACTGACGACCTTCATGTCGCCGCGTGTGATTGCATCCAATGCCCCTCTGCGGAGGGCCACGGCGGCGGGGATGGAAAATTGCATCGATCCTGCTTGCGCTTCTCGGTTATGCGGCTTTTTGCATAACGTCTTGCAGCGCTTTCTCCGAAGGCGGAACTGCGAAAAATATCGCAACGGACTCGTCTTGATTGAACTCCGTACACAATACTGGCTGCTTCAACATGGCACTTTGCATTGCCGACAGCGCGAGCATGCCGACGCTGTTCGCTTTACCAAAATCGCCGAGGACGATGGCCACATTTGTCGCGTTGTCCAACGGGTCGACATTCATCTTGTGATGGGTCATTGCCGTCGCGGTCGCCGCCAACCGGGCGCCCATGACGCCGACACTCCCGGCGTTGTGAATCAGCCAGCCGCAATCCGTCTTGTCTTCAGCCCCGGCGGCATTGTCGGATGCGGCCGGTTCGTCTACCGCTTCGCCATCAGCAATCGACGGCTGATCCGGCCAACCTGCATGCGCTTTGGCACGCCTCAATAAAGTGCTCAGCACGTTATGCAAGGCGGGTGGGCGCGCTGGGGCTTCGGGCTTGAGGGCGAAAGCAGTGCCGCGCCGGATCTGCGCCATGACAGGCAGCTCAATCAACTGTTCGCGGGCCGCATGGTAAGTCTCCGCTAGTAGCTTGATCACTAGCTGCTCGGCCGATGGCCGTCCCGAAAACCTATTTTCATCTTGCCTGCTCTGCACCGGCAGCGGTGAAAGCCCCGCCGGGGTCATCAGCAGGGCGATCACGCATTGGCCCGGCGGACCAGCCCATCGTTCTTGTGGCGTGGCGCCGGAACCCGTTTTCTGTGCCTGTACCAGCGGCGAGTCGAAGGCCAGAATCACTGCGCCAGGAAGGGCAGAGTCGTCTTCGAATGCCGACAGCACGGCATCTGCAATATTGCCGTCAACACGCAAGGGGCGAATAAAAGCAGGGTCATTCGGGACTGTGGGCACAGGCTCCATTGCTTCCGCGATTTCTTTACGGATGCGGCCCAGTCCAGCGGACATCTGTGCCATGTCCATCTGATCCGACGCCACGACATAAATCGGCAAGGCGATGCTCGCGGGGCACTTATCATAGAGATGCTGAAGTGTGTCGTATATCAACGGCGCAAATCCGTCGACAGCCAAGACCGGATCAGCTTTTCTCATCGCCTCAAAAACGTCCGACTCATCGCCTTTAGGCTGGGCGAGTTGAAGTACGACGTTGGGGAGATCAATATCGAACAGCGTCTCCGGCGCCAATGCCTTGGCTCGCATGACGATCGCGCGGCACTCGCAGTGAGAACGACGGATGGTGTGTTCCTGTTCGTGGCGCAGTTGGGCCGCCTCCATGCTTGCCTGTCGTTTGGTCGCAGCCTCGTCTTCCTTTTCCCGGTCCTCGCGCCGCCATTGGCGGAGCAAGCGCCAGCCACCCCAGGTTAGCAACGGGGGCACCACGTGCATGGCGATCAGCGCGGCGGCACTCCAACGCGCAAAATTGAGACCGATGCCGAACCAGAGGATGGCTATCCATGCTACAGCTGCGACGAATAGGACAAGGACATTGGATAAGAGACTGATAATCACGATAAAGTTGAATGGTAATATCGAACTGGTAGCCCCCAAAGGGCGAATGAAGAGATAATTTGTATCGACCCAATTAAAAAGATTTTGATGTCTCTTAAATTGCCAAATATTTATTGGCCTTGACCTGGCATTCCAGCGCTAGGCTTTGACATCGAACAATTATGTCAAATTTTACCGTCCTAAGTGACGATTCGCCGTCCCGTTCGGTTTCAACTCTGATTTCTCATCAACCTCCGGCATCAGCAAATCTGCCTGCCAAGCGTGTCGCCAGCCCGTATTTTTAAATCCCATGGCTACTTTGAACAAGTCAATGCTACTTGGGTTTGGAAAACCAGATACTTCAAAAACCGCCTCAGCATAAGATGGGTATTGTAACGCGCGGCGCTCTTTGGATACATTCATGAAATAATATAAAAAACTTCCAGTCGCGATAATTAAAGTTGGCAGCAACCATACCTTATAGCTGATATTGTTTTTTTGTTCATCAAGCATTCCAGCGAAATAGAACATTACAGGAAAGGAAATAGACATTAATGAAGCCAGCCAAAATGCGATGCGCTTGCGGCTTTTAAACAGAGCTTCTCTGCCCGCATATTCACCACGTGGCATATAAAATTTCAGGGTCTTTACTTGCATGATTGCATGGGCATAGAGCACATTACCTCGCTGTGACACCACAGCCTTGACAGGCTCGCCATTGTGGAAATTGTTGGCATGCTCCATGACGCCGCATAGAATATGCTCGCCCACCGCTGCGGCAAAGTTGTAGTTGTAGATGCCCTTGTCGTGGTCGTCAAGATCGAAAAAGACCAACGCCGCAGAATTGGCAACCATGGCATGCATGCGCGGGCTACACCGGCTGTATCGATTACGCTTTTTTGACTGGCTGTTTTTTTCGATTTGCGCCAGCAAATTTACGGTGGTGCGGGCGACCTGCAATTCACTCAGAGTGCCCTCAACGCAGAAGAGTGTTTCGCCGCCATAAGCTGCGGATGGTGAATGGATAGATTGTTTCATCGGATAATCGCTTTAAGGGCTTTGTCAAGTTTTGCAATTCTCTGATGTAATGCTTGAATGCTGCCTTATTGCGTGGGAGTAGATCGTATAAGTTATTGTTCCCTATTCTGCACTGAGTTTTTGAAGCATTAAATCTGCTTGCCAAGAAAATCTCCACCCCATTTTTCCAATGTTCATGTTGCCTACTTTGGTGAGATTAATTTTATCTGGTTTTGGGAAACCAAATACTGTAAAAATAGCTTCTGCATATGCACCGGTGCCTTTGAAGGTCCGGTATGTCCAGATTTCCATAATGAATGCAACGGAAAAAGTTGCAACAGTAAACGCCAAAGCTATTAGAAGTTGTTCTATTCTGCTGATGTTCTTAAATTTTCCATCATACACGCCGATAAAGTAAGACATTGCAATAAACGCCATTGATACTAAGGTGCCTCCCCAAAAAGCAACGCGCATACAGCTTTTAAAGAGGGCCGCTTTACCCGCAAACACACTCAAAGGCATGTAAAATTGCTGACTTTTTGCTTGCATGATGGCATGGACATAGAGCACATCGCCTCGCTGTGAAACCACAGCCTTGACGGGCTCGCCATTCTTGAATTGGTCGGCATGCTCAAAGGTGCCACATATAATGTGCTCGCCCAGTACCGCGGCGAAGTTGTACATATCTTCACCATCATAGAAGGCCAATGCAGCAGAATTTGCAACCATGCCGTGCATGCCGCTGACCACGCCAGCTATGCCGCTGGCGAGGTTTTTTGCTTGGATGTTTTTTTCGATTTGCGCCAGCAAATTTACAGTGGTGCGGGCGATTTGCAATTCACTGAGCGTGCCTTCAACGAGGAAGAGTGTTTCGCCGCTGTATGCAGAAGATTGAGAGTGAATAGATTGTGTCATTGGGTAATTTCCTTAAAGGCCTTTTCAAGTTCTTGCAATTCTCTATCTGCATCGGGATAAGGCTTTTCACTGAGCCAGCCTTTGTTTTTTCTGAAACAGCAGGCTTGGCACCAATTTTCCAGATCGTCGTCCATGATCCAACAGCGGTAAATGATCTCACCGGCGGTGATGGCAACACCAATCAGATTGAATCGCGCCAGTCGAAGGAGCCAAAAGGTACGTGTAAGCTCCAAATCTTTGGCAACAAGCGCACCTTTTATAAGCAAGGGGGTCCAGCGTGCGGCAACGGCCGTACCGCTGCCTAATATGCGGTTCAGGAGAGGGCCGGTGTAGGAGAAGGCTGCGATTAAACCGTATCCAGTTGTAAAGAAACCGACTCCTGACCGGGCGGCATATATACCTACTAAGACCCAATTCGTTCTTTCCTTGTCATACTCTGTATATACTGATATCCCGTCTAGCACCGCAGAAATCACCCCTGCCAGCGCACTGAAGGTTCCTGCCGCCATTTTGAGCCCGCCACGAATCAGGTCCGCAGCCGTATCCACAGTCGCCATACTCTTCAACGATTCAAGCTCGACAGTTGCCATACTCTTGAACGGTTCAATTTCGCGAAGGGATTTGGTGACGGCGTACACTAAATCAAACGTCATACCGATAAGTGAACTTACGGAGGCGACCACTTCGGCCATGCCGCGATAAGTCAGCTCTTTGTCATTGGTCAATTTCAAGGTTAGTGCCAAGCCTTCGATGGACATGAGCAGCACCCCCATGCGCGCCTGGCGGAAGTTATTAGTTTCAGGGCGCTTGCCCTTTTCCAATTCGTCTAGCGCAATTTTGACTTTGTCCCTGACTTTTCTTTGTTCATCGCGAATCAAGACCTCGATCGGGTCCTCCATAAACAATTGTCGCGGAGTGCGGCCAGCTTTTTTCGCGGCATCGCGCTCGGCCAGTTCAAGGTTGCGTTGTGCGGAACGTTTTCTGTAGCCTTCAGCTAGCCTATCTGGCGGCACCTTGAGCATGAATGCTTCAAAACTGATTTGTTCCGCCAGTTTGCCGAGCCTCCCATAAAGCATCATGCCTACAACGGCCTGAATGCCTTTATCCATTTTCCCAGCCTTGTTGGACAAGGCTTGTGACCATTCGGCAATCCTGGCGTACATTCTGCCTTCGTTGCTGCGATGGAATGTGGAGAGGTTGCGAATGCGATCGTCGGCCCGGCCCGTGGGCTTGCCTTCATGAATCTTTTTAATTTCTTTATCGCGCAGCCATTCGTCCCATGCTGAATCGGTTTTCTTCAGCACGTCAATCAAGCCCTTGCCAGCCTTGAGCCACGGTGCGCTTGCCACAGCACCTAAACTGCCCGCCGTCGCAACAAGCTGCCTGGCCTCGGTAAAAGCTTTGGCGGCTTCTTCTTCCAGCGACTTATGGTTATACAAATTGGCGCGCATGTAGAGGTTTTTCCGCTCCACCTTGCTGACATTCATCCATTCAGCCAATTTGGGTTTGTTCTTATCAATGCCAAACATGCCGAAGGTGCATACAGAGTGTTCCTGCGTAAAGCAGAAACCACTCCCCAGGTCGCCGGAGTCATATGTGTCAAAGGCATCAACTAGTCTGTCAGCGACAAGCCATTGCAGGTGATCGTCTGTGCGGCTGTCGGCTTTTTTTCCGCAAGCTTCGGACAGTGCAGCAAGATCGTCTCCGAATTTTTTGATGCCGTCCATATCGAGCAGCTTGGCATACTTATTTTTCCATTCGCGCTCTGCGTCGGCACCCGACAGTATTTTCTGGCGATTGGCTTCGCGTGTTGCATGACTTCTCTTTATGTCTTCTTCGACTTTTTCTGCCTCTGCTACCCGACCCATACTGCGCAGATTCTTAGCGGTATTTTCCCGGAAGTCCGGCATGTGACGAGAATCCATAAATTCGACCTGTTTTTTAGCCAAGCCGATGCCATGCTGAAGAAAGCCATATTTGATGTCTTCGATGGCATGTGCCACGTCCATCTTGCGTCTGTTGTCGACGCCTTCGCTGTCCTTTGTCTCAAGAAACTGTTCGATTGGTTCTAGCGCGGCATTCCTGAAATTATTGAGTTCCTGCGTAATGCCGATATGGTCGTACACGACGAAGCTTGCGGCACCACGGTCGCGCATGCTGAGATAGAGGGGCGTTAGCCGATCCGAAGCGGGGATGTTGCCCACTATGCCCAAATCGGGTTTAGGAAATACGGCCGGCGGGAATAGCTGGTTTTCAAGGCTAGGCCCCAGCAGGGATTGCCACGATTCTTGCTTGCTTTGCTTGTGCAGTATCCATTCCGTGGTGTGCTTGTGCGCTTCGTCAGCCTGCATGGCATGCGGCTGTTTGGTCGAGCCTGCCAGCCATGCCTTCGGATTGAAGACTTGCATCTTCCCCTGTCGAGCCAATTCCGTTGCGTCTTTCTTGTATTCGTCCAGCTTGGCCTTGGTCATGGCAGTGGGCGTAAACAGGAAGTAGACTTTTTCGATTTCGCTGGCGTGCTCAATGGAGATCATCGACGCGTCGATGCCGCAGCTGTTCGGCGCGCAGCTGAATTCGACCTTGGTCTGCGGTGGAACATCCACTGGGAATTTGTATAGGTAAGCATCTTGGGTGACCTGATAGCCTTCCCAGCTTTTGATGCCCTCCCGATCGATCAATACGTATAGGTAGCCGGCCCGCAGCATTGCCGGAGCATACTTGCCCTTCGTAAGGGCCAGGTCGCTGACGCCCTTGCCGAGGGTAGGCGGCAGCGCTGGTATGGCGCGTAAAGACGCCATGTCGTCGGCGAGTGCCACGCTATAGCGCAGCGGCAGGATCATCAGCCCTTTTTTGTCGCAAAATTTGCAGTCTTTTTTCATCGGGATTATTTGTTGGCAGGTGTTACTCGTGCTGGACGGCCGGCGATGCAAGCGCGATGCCATCGGCTTCCAACACGTCCTTTAGGGCGAAGGCGCGTTCGCGCACCAGTTGTAACGCGCGCAGCCATCGCGGGTGGCGCAAAATGTCCTCGCCGCCACAGGCAACGTGGCAAGCCAGCGTGGCTCGATCTTCCTTCGTCGACAAACCGTAGGCGTGGGCGGTCTTCAAGGCCGTGTGCAGCGCACCTTCGGTCTTCTCATCCAAGGTATATCCCTCCTGCCATAGCGTGTGTACTGCCAGGTTGAAGGTTTCAATCTCCTGCAGGGATGCCGATTGCGCGCTGCTGAGGCTCATGCGAACGTAAGCGGGTTTGTCGGGCAGGGGGCCGTAGTCTTGTGCCTTGAGCTCAATGCGCTTGTCGCTCCAGTGCTGATAGCACCAGTAGTCGACGCCGTTGAGCAGTTGCGCCATTTCCATCGGTTGCAGCAGTCGCGGCAGATGGTGCATCACACGCGGATCGAAGAACCGGAAGAAAACCCGTTTGCCGGTCTTGATGCGAAGGTCGAGCTGGCGGGTCAGGCGCCTGGCAAGCTCTGCGCATGGCAGATGACTGAATAAGATTGCGCAAATCGCTTGCCCTTGCCCTGGACTTTGCGCTTCCTCCGCAGCTTGGCCAAGATAGCGCTCGATGAGGCTCGCTGCATCCGCGGACAGGCGTACCAGCAGCGGCGCCTCGTCGGGCATTGCCATAAACATAGGATCGATCAGCGGCAAACACTCTGCCAGATGGCCTTTCAGTGCTTCCACTTCTTCGCGCAGGGGAAAGCCGCGCATCCGGTCAATGAGGATGTCGCAGTGTCCATATTCTTCCAAATGCGTGTTCAAGGATGGCGCGATATCGTGGTGCGGGAATGACATGGCAACTTTATCTTTCAACAAAGGCTGCACCGGCATCACTCGCGTCCGATAATTTCATCTTGCACGGTTTGGCCGTCCCCGTGGGCGGGGTCAACGAGGTGCTGCCGCTGGCCGGTCCCGCCAAATCAAAGTCCGCCGCCTTGAGCGACAGGACGCCGGGGGTGTGGATGTCGATCTGGTTGCCCACATGGATCAACCCGCCTTCTCCCTTGATCCATACCCCTTGCTCCGCCTCGATAATGTATTTACCCCGGGTCTTGAACACGATATCGCCGCTCGATTCGACCTCGTACTTGCCAGCGAGTACGCGCTGCAGCATGTCGCCCTTGGCGACGGTGGTCTTGAACGTGTATTTGATCTTCGCTTTGCCGCCGTCAATGAACAGGCTGGCCGATTCGCCGATATTGTGTATCCAACGCCGTCCGGTCGTCTGGTTCGTGTCGCGTTGCGCCACCTGATCGAGGTTGGTGTTGGCCGCCATGGTCACGCTGGCCTGGCTGGTCAAGGCCGTGCCATCGGTGGAGCCGAGCATAAGAATGCCTTGCCTTCCGCGCTGCCCGCCCTGGCCACTATCGCCCTTCGGGTCGGTATTCCAGCCGCGCTCCAGGTTGTCGACTGCTTCCTTTAATTGGGTTTGATGACCGGCGTCGGTCTTGGCGCCCGGTTTGCTGTCTTCCTCGACCAGCTTGTTGTCGCGGCCCGTTTCCGGCAGATTGGCTTCGACTTCGGCCGCATGATCGCCTTGGCGCTGCACCTGATCCAGCGCGGCGGTGAGCACTTGGATGATGGCTTCTCGCATCAATTGGGGGCCATTGCCGCCTTTTTGTTGTTCGGCCGTCAGCAGAAGGGAACATGCGCGCAAGGCGCCAGCAGCTTCGCTCGCGACTTCAAATCCTTCGCCCCTCGGCTCGGCTTTGCCGTCGGATCTGGCGTGCGTCAAATAGCCCAGGTTCAGTTCGCTATTCCCGTGTTCGCTCGCCAGTTGCGCACTGATCTGGCCATTGGTGTCGTCCAGACGCAGCTGGTTATGGCGCGTGCCTTGCAGCTCCTGACTCAGGAAACCGGACAGCGGCTTGTTGCCGGGCAGACTGCCCTGGCGGCTGAACCTCGGCGGCAGAGCACGGCCATTGAACACACTGCCGACAATAATCGGCTTATCGCAATTCCCATCAAGAAATTGAACCGTCACTTCATCGCCGGCTCTGGGCAAGGCAATCATGCCGTGGCCTTCCCCGGCAAAGGGCGTCGCTACGCGCAGCCACGCCGAACCGGGAACGGTGCTGAGGACGACGGGGCCGTCGCCGCCCGGGGCGTCGGTGCGGCTGCCGGTTTCGATCGTGTAGCCCGGAAAGCGGACCTTGACACACCCCAGTTCGTTGCACAGGATTTCCTCGCCTTCGCCGGCGACCACAATGGCGCTCATAGGATGGACGGGCGGCAGATCGGTGCGCGGATTGTAGGCCGGGACGATAGGGATGCCGCGCCGTACGCAAGTGAGGCGGTTGCTGTAGCGCGCGTTGCGTTCGCCGCTGGCTTGCTCCAGCGCCGCCGGGTCGAAGCCGATCGCGGACGCGGTGTCCCAGCCGTTGCGAGCGAACAGGCGGCGCGCCTTGTCGCTGAGATCCGGGTGGACGTTATTTTCTGCGGTGACGTGCAGTTCGGTGATGACGAATTCGCGTTCGTGGGACGGATGTGCGTCGATTTCGGCGTGGCCAGTCAGGCTGAATGAGGCGCCGACGCAGGCGGTTCGCTGGTCCGATTCTGCATAGAACTTTTTGCTATTGAATTCATGGTGCTGGATACGCAAGCGGGTCAGGTATTGAAAATCCGCGCTGTCTTCCGCTATGTGCGGCGCGTCGACCAGGCTGTCAGTGAGGCTGGCGGCGCACTGGTTTCCGAGTTCGCCTTGGTCGAAGGCTGTCGGATCGCTGTAGGCATCCAGCTGCACCGTCTTGTAATCCCAGGTATGGCGCGTGATGTTGCCAGGCGCGAGGGTGCGCGACGCGCTCCAGGCGGTGACGCTGTCGGATTTTTCGGTTCCGTCGGCGCGGTGGAAGCGCCAGGTCGTGGGGTCAGCTTGAGGGAGCGTCCGGACGTCGTCGAAAATGACCAACACGTGGGTGGGCACGTGGTCGTTGCCGGAGCTGCTGGAGGGACCGGGACGGGTAAACCAGGCAATGCCCCGCCGGCTAAGCAAACGCCGGATGAAATTGGAGTCGCTTTCATTCGCCTGCATCGTAAACGCCCGCGCCGGATGCTTGTCGAAGCTCACGCCAGACAAGTCGAAGCTGAAGGTGCGCGCAAGCACAGGATTGGTCTGGCACCATTCGTTCAAGAGCTGCTGAACAATTTCGACTTCGCTCATATTGAGGAAGATGCGGGTATTGGTGTGCAGTGCTTTGAAGGCAAGGGCATCGCGTACGACAAGCTCATACGTGGCCCAGCCGCCATCGCTAAGCCCTTCGGTGGCGCTCTGGACGATGCCGCATACGGAGCGCAGGGCGCCCGCGGCGGTGACGAACTGCACTTCGGCAGGCATCGCGACGAATTGCTTGAGCGGCAAACCGGTCTGGGTGGAGACACAGAGCAGACGGTATTCGATACCGTCGCCGCACATCGATTCGACGCCAGTCACGCACTGGACCATGAGCATGTCTTCTGCGGCGAGAGCACTGCCTTTCGCGGGGGATAAGCGCAGACGAATCGGGCGGCTGGCACCGGCCCAAGCTCCGGGTGGGAGCAAACCTGCCGGTAAATCAGGCAGACTGTTTAATTGCATGAATTCTGGTCCTAGAGATTGACGATCATACATAGGGACGTCAGCGGCATTGCGATCGCCCCGAGCGTACAAAAAAAGCAATATATTATAAATGGAGTAATTTTTTTCTGATCAGCAACGCTCAATCGTGCGTGCCAGCTTTCAGTTTGCAAGGCTTGTCGAACAGGCGAATTGACGAAAGGGCACGTATTTCATAATTGCCAAGTACGCGCTATTATTGTCGCTTGGAAATTTTGAGATGGCAGTAGGGTGAGGCCTTCACGTCCGAATGTCTTCTGCCGTGGAATGGCATCGCACACGCGCAGGTCGCCGCTAACGCGTTTGTACTCGGGAGCCCTGATTACTGGCACGCCGGCAGTGCGCTTCATTTCTCAGCCTGACCGGAAGCCTGGGTTTGAATGTGGCAGTATTCCGATAAGGCGGGACAATGGAAAACATTTTCGGGATTCGAGTTGAAAAGTATTTCTAAAGTTGGCCTTTCCATCCTGCTTGGTTTTTTCATGACGTGGACGAGCGCAAGCGTTGCGTCCAGCATCGGTTGGCAATTCCGTGTCCGGCATTCCTCGCCATGCCTCGAGATGGGGCAATGTGACACCCCATGGTGGGCAGTGGCTTGGCTTGGCATTGTGTTGCTAGGGCCGGCGCTTACATGTGGTGCATTTGCGATGGTTGGTATCCACCGGCAATGGAAGACTAAGCGTGTACTACGTTGGTTTTCCATCACCTGGCTGGCAACTCTTACGTTCGCCTGCTTTTCGGGTATTTCTTAGTAAAGCGGAATGCTATCCTCCGTGGCAGAGGGGCACGTGGCGACTGTAGTCGGCGATTTGCGCTCAGGGCCCGCGCATGAAAAAACAGGGACGTAGGCTACAGTCGAAGGTCCGTCTGTGCGATAGTCTCGTTCGACAGCGCGAGGTGGGATTTATGCAGAACAGTTTTTTATTGATGCAGTGCCGGCTAGGCGAACCAAGCGGCGAAAACCTCTTTAGATTTGGACAGGAATGATCGTGAACGACGTTTCGACTATGGTCGACAAGCAGTACAGCAAGCAGTTTCCGCTATGGGCGAAAATAGATGGGAGCCACTGGTACGCTATTCCTCCAGCGCTGGCTGAATCGTTTCTTAGAGCTGGCGCGCAAGTATGCCAAGCCGACGAATTGCCACGTTGATGCCAATCGCGTTGAAGGCGGAATTTACCGTTTTGCTAGATTATGATGGCTATTGGCTTGTCGAGAAGTCGATCGCCGTTGACGTCATTGCAGCGCCCGAAAGGTACCGAGATGGCGCGGTCTACATTGGATCAAAGATCGCTGCGTGTCGATTGGCGCTAGAAAGGGCTGCTGCGATGGGGGCTACCGAATTGCATATTGACGGACTCGCCACCGCCGCCGTTGCCAAGGAAATTCGGGCTCGTGGACTTAAGCCGTTCATTTATCGCTGGAACGGAGTTGCAGATCTAACCAGGAACGCACGCCGAAAGCCAAAGCATTGGTCGACGGGCGGCGGCAGTTCGTGGACCAAATTAACGTAACTTAAATGGTGAATGCCGTGATGACCTTGGGAAGCGAATGGACTGCGTACCACCTTACCGTTTCAGGTTGGGTCCAGGGTGACAAACAGCGCGAGTTCGCGCCACTTTTAAACCGTCCAGCTCCAGACGATAGGTTGCTAAGCGTCGTCAATAAGGTCTCGCCCCACGAATTCGGCACGAGGGAGTTGGTGCAGCGTGAGGTCTGGAGGGCGCAAAACGAGATGTTGATCGCACAGATGCTTGACCAGTTTGGGCCGGCACCATTGAAGCTTTAAGATCTTGCTCATTTTTGACCCGATGTAGACTTACCGCCTCATTTGTAGTTTGTAAAGCACCCGGCCATTGACGCCGACAAACCCAGGTTTAAAGGAGTGAAATGACTGATCTTGCTATTGCCCTGAAATCTGAAATCTCCCGCCTCGCCCGCAAAGAACTGAAAGCGCAGTTGGAACCCTTGAAGCGATCGGCTGCGCAATCCAAGGCCCAACTGGCAGCTCTGCGCGAAGAGGTTAGTGCGCTGAAAAGGCAGATAAGGTTGCTAGAAAAGTCGGCGAGACACTTGGTTGACCAGTCTGCTGCAGGTGAAAGAACATTGCGACAGCGCTTCACTGCCAAAGGCTTCGCTACGATGCGTAGTCGCTTGGGACTCTCCTATGCGGAGATGGGGCGGCTCATTGGTGCGTCTGACCAGTCCGTGCGCAAGTGGGAAGATGGCGTGGCAGTTCCGCGATTGAAATATCAGCAGGCGATCTTCGCATTGCGTGGCGTCGGCAAGAGAATGATTGCTGGGCGTCTTGGTACTGCGTCCAACTGACAGTTATTGGCTAGAAGTCGACACTTAATAAATTGTAGGTACGACCCATGGCAGTGCGAGACTTTACCGAACTGGACTTCCGCGCCGTATGCAGAATCTACGTCGAAGCAAAACGCGATGAATTGCAACTTGAGAGCACCGAGCTTGAGATCCTGCCATTGGACCAGGATCCCGTAATTCTGGCTGCGTTCAAAGAGTCCTCTGTGTTGATTTTTGAGGAAAAGGAAGTCCTAGGTTTTGCCGCCCTACATGACGAGCAATTGCGCGCCATGTTCGTTAGGCGCGATGCACGAGGGACGGGTGTAGGCCAGGCTTTGCTGGATGCCGCGCGCTCACGGAACAGGGAATTGGTTCTGAACGTTGCGAAGTCGAATATTGGGGCACGAAGATTTTACGCTCGAAACGGCTTTGTAGTCACTGGGGAGAGCACCAGGATGTACCGTGACACTGCGATCACATACATCCAGATGAAGTCCGGCTCACTTGCCGTGAACACGCGGCCGTAACCGGCCAGCAGCGGCCACATTCGACAGCAAATTTGGGGTAGATGAGAAATGGAAGAGAAGCACATCAGCGTGCCGGAATCTCAAGCGGATGTCGATGCCGCCGCTAGGTATGAGATCAAACGATACCCGCCGCCGTTGTTCGAGATTTTCAAGCCAGCTAAGGCGTTCTTTGTAATCGGCGCAATAGCCGTTGGTGCTTGCGTGTTCATTGATCGTACAGACTACCCCAGGATTTTTGGTTTAGCGGTCATTGTTATGTTTGTCGCAGTCTCAGCCGCCTTTGTTGCAGCTTATTTCTGCGTAACGAATATTCTCTGCCCAATTTGCATGCGCAAGTGTAAGTCCTCTTTTTTGCCCAATGGCAACCATAGTGCAATATGCGTTAACTGCATGACGGAATGGGATACGGGACTAGGGACCGATTAATTTTCGCACCGGTAATCATCGGCCCGAGTCAGAGTGGATTCGGCAGACTGTGGGCCGGCAGAGTCCGGCCAGTAGCAGACCCATCCATTTGAACGCGTGAATTCTCAATGATTAATCCCAAAGATGATCCAGTTGGCTGGGCCATGTTAATGTACGAGCTGGATGACGCCCACGAACATTTGGGAAAATTAATCAAGGCTCTTTCATCTGATCCAGAATATTCGGAAGAGTCGTATCGAGTTGATCTGGGCCATGTCCTTGCGCACATCAATCGCGCATGGCGTCGCCGCCTTGTGCACGGGGACATGACCGATGAAGAATGGAATACGGCGAGGGAGTATCCCGATGATCTCCTTCCGATTGCCTAGTGGCTATCGGCCAGAAGTCGCCCATCGAGCTTTAAGAATTCGAGGAGCATCTAATGCTGCACGAGCTGGAGAAAAAGAAGATTGAAAACGTTGTCGGAGCCTTCGTCACCAGGCGTCGGCCGCCTGTCCACATTCGAAAAGAGGTTGATCTTGATTTTAGAATTGCTGGGCAGAGCATTGAAATTTTTGAGATACGCCCTGTTTGGCAAGGGAACGGAGAAACGCACGAAATTCCAATCGCGAAAGCGACGTTCGTCAGAACACGTGGCGTCTGGCAATTGTATTGGCAACGCAGAGACTTGAAGTGGCATAGTTATGAGCCGTTGCCGGCGGTCCGATCAATTGAAGAAGTCATCGCCGAGATTGATGCTGATCCTTGTGCGTGTTTCTGGGGTTAATTCAGTACCACACCCGCGCATGCTGACCAGGCCGAGTTCGGCCAAAACCGGTCGACAGCAAAATCGTACTGCGCGGCCTGCCGAGAACAAGTGAATGATTGGAAGATCATATGTTCGTAGTTTCAATCAAAGGCATCTTCTGCATCCCGTCCGGTGAAGTAGTTTTGTTGATGAATGAGCGAGATGAGTGGGAGCTTCCGGGCGGCCGCATCGAAGTCGGCGAGACACCTATGGCATGTGTCGAGCGCGAGATATGCGAAGAACTGGATCTACGGGTATTCGCTGAAGAGCTGCTTGATACTTATCTTTTCGAGGTGATCCCCAAAAAGTATGTTTTCATAGTTACTTATGCATGTAGGCTAAGCGGGCAGTTTACTCCCCGCATTAGTGAAGAGCACAAGCGAATTGGTCTTTTTCGACCAGAGGCTTTGCCGCCAAATCTACCAGCAGGCTATCGGGCATCAATTACCAGTTGGCACATTAGCCGATCGGAACGGCAGAGTGCATGTTGAACGCTGGCGGCTGACTACGGCCAGCAGCAGTCAGTCGACCTTAGGCCAAGTGCCAAACCAAAAGAGGGAAACGTGGCAGTACATCGATTTACTATTTTTGCGGATTATTTTCAGTTCATAATCCAAGATGAGAATTCAAAAGACGATTTCGGTACGCTTTGGAATGATGACGCAGTTGCCACGATGGTAGCAGTTGGCGAGACCGCACTTTCCTTGGGAACGCTTAGAAATGTTGATGTAGCGGTTGCAGTCCATGTTGTTAATGGACCTCCTGAAATTCAATTGGAAGACTTCGACCACGCAGTAGAAGGCTCGTTTGCATCACCCACGGGAAAAATCGCTGTGATGGGCTGCACAGATTTCTTCCCGGATGCGTCCCGATTGGAGGTGGCGCCAGGGTCTTATCGATTCATTTACTTGGTCAGCGGAGCTCGTACAATTCAAACAGAGTGGGAGCCCGCCGATGACCTGTATTCACTTTACATCTGGCCCGCAGAGCGACGCGCATTGCACCTGCTGAAGGAATGGAAACCGGCACGGTTGGATAGCGGCACATGACGGTATCCGGCCACAAGCGGCCCACCAAAAGCAACTGAATTAAAATGGAAAAGATTTCTTTGACCTTGCCGGATGGTGCCGAAATTTCGTTATATCGGGATGCTGAAGGAACTTGGTGTTGTCCTGTTTGCGGAAGTGTAGAGCTTCAGGATCAGCCATACTATGTTGAGGGCGGTGCGTCCTTTGAAATGTGTCGCGTATGTGGGTTTGAGTTTGGCTTCGATGATGAACCGCTCGCAAGTGGCACTCTGGTTTCTGGCATTCAAAATAACTGGATTCACTGGCGCCGTGAGCTTTTGACTGGAGCTCGGTTCAACGAGGTCAAATACAGCATGCTTGTTGAACAATTGAAGAACATTGAGGCCTCTGCCGAATGAATGTTGCCGGCGTCGGCAAAATGCGGTCAGTCGCTGTTTGTCGCCACGGACGAAGTTCAATTACGAAATGACTCTACGAAGAAGAAATAGCCGTTGTATCGAAGTCGATGCGGTACGCTTTCGCTACATAATTTCTAAGTCGCGCATCGAAAGAGATATGCATTTTTCGTTGAATCTGACGATTCAGCTAGAAGGCGATACCGGTCGACTTCTGCAGATAAAGGGGTTGCGCTCTCGAGACTTTTGGCTTGATTTTCCGCAAAATGCATCCGCAGAGAAGTACGTCATGCTGAAACCAAAGCATGTGGCCGAAATCATCCGATGTGCTCGAGCTCTTGGATGGAATCCGCATCAACCTGGCTCTCCATTTTGCTTTGAGGCGGCTGAATGCCTCGAAGCCTTAGCGGCAATTTGATCAGAGTTCATAAGAACTGTCACAATCGGCCAGTTGCGGACAGATGAAAGAACGAATGAATAGATCGGTCTCAGAAGCAAGCGCCGGCACTCTTCGCCGGGTTATATCCTCTTTACTTTTGGCGGTTCCATTCATTGCTATTGCTTGTGCGATATTTTTGGTTTTCGGCGACAGGTCGAAAGCTGAACAGATGATGTCGGAGCGAGCGGTAGTGATCCAATGTTATGAGGAAGCACGGCAGCCCCTGAACGCTTCTGCGAACGCGAAGGAAAGAGCCGACGCGGCGTGCCGCAAGATGAAAGAAGACTTTATGGGAAAATGGAAACGGTATAAATTTTGACCTTCGCCACTGCCCCCTGACGGCCATTAGCCGACTTCCGTTGCACCTTAAGTTCGGCGCCGCTGATTTAACAACGTTAGCACCATAGGTTGCGTAATGCGATTCAACGTACTTAGCGATTCAAATTGGGAAGCAAAACTCGACCATGCAACGCGAGTACTCGAACTATGGGAGTTTTTCGAGGACCGCACATATGGCGATGATCTGTCCGGCGGAATTACTGTGGTTCTAATGTGCCGTGCGCCCGAACTCGAGTTTAAACAGAGAATTCGATTTTCGAAGAAGGATCAAAGGCTCTACATGGATGTCATGTTGAATCTCCCTAGCTTTGTCAACGCAAGCCATTCACAAAGACGACAAATGGTCGCATCGAATTTGCTATCGGAGGTGCCTAGGGTTGTTGCCAAATATAGATTCAAGAGCTTTGACATCGAGCGATTTACGAAGGATCTGCATCAGGCAGTAACCCGGCAGTTGCTCGGTGCCGATGCGGCGCGGTTTGATCACCTATGCTTAGAGCGAGCCACTGGATTTTAGTAAAATTGAAAACAGCCCATTCATCGGGCCGGGCTAACCCAACAGTCGCCCACTTCCACGTTGAACGGCCGCTTTGCGGAATCGTGACTGTCCGCAAAGGGGCGAGTTCGATAATAACTGCGAAGGTCCGAGATGGGGCGGAAGCCGTCGGTCGCCGTGTCGAGAGCGGGTCAGAGGCAGTTCGAGTTGGGCGAGCACTCAGGACCACGTCCCTGCAGACGCACCACTGCAGGGCCCCCGGCTATCCTGCACTCCCGAATCATCGTCAAATCAAAGACTTAAGCCTCACAATTGGACCCGACGCCCCAGCGAGTATGTATAAGGTGTGAAAAACTCCGGGCGGCGGAAATCATGACTGATCGCTCTCGTACTGCTGGGGGATTTGAACAGCGTGTGCGTGCGCAAGTCATTGATTTCAAAGTACCGTAACGGCCTGCATAGCCGTTCCCTTACTTGGTTGCGCTTTTCCTATGTTTTGCCAAGTGAGCCAGTCTTTGCGTTCCCGGCTCAATAAGATAGTTTGCAAAGAGTCACCATTGCCTGTTGACTGGCGGCATTTCGTTGATGCATTTTTGCAACAATGGTGACAATTGGATAGTGTTGAATGTGGTTCAACAATATATTATTAGCAGCTAAAATTGCCCGAAAATAATATGCATATCGTTTAGTTCGATCGAAGATTTCGGGGTTTGTAACCATCCGAGAATCGTCGCTGCTTTCCGTTGTGTTAAACCTCCTTTCCGTTTCGCGCTTTTATCTTGCCGCTCTGTGGAGAGGTCATCCTGCTCTCTGCGCTAGCGCAGTTGTTTCTCTTGTTTTGGCAATCAGTAGCATAACCGCTCTCGCAGTTGTGACACGGCGCGGCCAATTTGAGGCCGATCAGCTTGCCAATCTGCTTGCAGCCAAGAAGGTCGCCACCACGCAGGTCGCGCAAGGACTCGTCGACGTTACACGATCGCAGGTCGAACAACTCCCTACGTTCTCCAGCAAAGAGTTTGCGGCGCAGTTTTATGAAACGGCGACGGGTGTTGGTTTGCCCGTAGATGAGGTGAACTATGCGCTTGAATCCAATATCAATCAGTTTTATCTGCGTTATCGCGTTACGTTGACGGTCAAGACAAGGTATCCAGAAATCCGAAAATTCATCGCCGCATTGGCGGCTGGGATGCCACATGTAACACTCGACAATATCCAATGTGGAAGGGAGAATGCGGCCGCACTTCCGCTTTCGTGCCAATTGGCATTCTCCGCATTCTTTGCGCGGAAATGACGATGGACGGGGCAAGCAAAAAACGCTGGGCAATTTTGTTGGGAGCGTTGGCCGCTACTATCGTGGCCATGGCGTACCCGTTGCACGGCGAAGTCGATGTTATTGAAGCTGTGCGTCGGCCGATTGCTCAAGTTCAGGGGCAACAAGCTCAAGCGAACATCAACGAGGAGGATTTGGCTTGGGTCGCTAGCGAAAAGGATCCATTTTCTCCACGAAACTGGCAACCTCCGCCCGCACCATCGGCAGCGCCGGCGCCCCTCGTTGCGGTGACGACACCAATTGATGCGACACCGCCACCACCACCAGCACTGCCATTCAAGTTTGTCGGCCAGATGAAGAATGGCGATGATCGCGTGATTTACCTCGGGCGTGGCGAACAGGTACTGCTAGTGCGTGAGGGCGATGTGTTGGAAGGCATCTACAAAGTCTTGGCGATTGGCCAGGCAACGATTGAGTTTGAAACGATTCCATCCGGTCTCAGGCAAACACTGGCCATACCGGCCCAGGATAATTAGATGACGCACAACCAGATCATTCGTAGTTCGCGCCGGCTTGCCGCCATCGCAGTCTTCACCTCGCTGGCTGGCTGCGCAGCACAGCAGCATCACAATGCTGGCCTTAACGCATTCGAACGCAATGAGTTCGCAATTGCGATCAGTGAATTCCAGAAGGCATCTGAGCTCAAGCCGCAGGACTTGGGTTACCGGCGCGATTGGCTGCGGTCGCGGGAAGCGGCGACAGACAAACTGCTGTCCCTCGCACAAGACGCTGTGGCGAGGAACGACCGGCCTGTCGCCGAGCGAAATTACCGGACCATTTTGCAATACGATCGGGAAAATTCGCGCGCATTGGCGGGAATGGAAAAGCTGACCAACCTTGCTCGCGCCGACCAGGATGCAGAAGATGCGCGGACTGCGCTAAAGTCCGGTGACGTGATGAAAGCAAATGAGTTGGTATCAAGGGCTCTAAAGAGCGCCCACTGGCACACCGGCGCACTGGCAACCAAGCAGGAGCTCGATGCCATCCACGCGCAGGAGCTCATGCTTGAGCCTTCCCTGAGCGCGCTGTACAAAAAGCCGATCAATCTCGAATTCCGCGATGCCAGCATTCGCATGGTGTTTGATGCACTGTCACGCAGCACCGGGATCAATTTCATCTTTGACCGCGAAGTGAAATCGGACCAGCGCACGACCGTCTTCCTGAAGCAAACGTCGCTGGATGATGCGATCAACGTCATTCTGTCGACTGGGCAGCTGGAAAAGAAGGTGCTCAATTCCAGCAGCGTTCTGATTTACCCGAACACATCCGCCAAGCTCCGTGAATACCAGGATCTGGTTGTGCGTGCCTTCTATTTGTCGAACGTTGAGGCGAAGCAGACCGCCACACTGTTGAAAACGGTTTTGAAAATCAAGGATGCGTTCGTTGATGACAAGTACAACATGATTGTGCTCCGCGAACCGCCAGAAACCATAGCGCTCGCGGAAAAGCTGATCCGACTGCATGACCTTGAAGAGCCGGAAGTCATGCTGGACGTGGAAGTACTGGAGATCAACCGTTCGCGCCTGTTGAATGCCGGCATCCAATGGAACAGCGCATTTACCGTTTCGCCCCTTGGGACTTCGAGTGGGTCTCCTGTGCCAGGTGGAGGGGCCGCGACAGGCACAATGAAGCTCAGTGACTTGCGCAACCTGACGTCAGACAAGCTTGGTATCACGGCACCAAGTGCGACGATCAACCTGCAAAAAAGTGATGGCGATGCCAACCTGCTGGCCAATCCACGTATTCGCGTGCGCGACCGGGAAAAGGCCAAGATCATGATCGGCGATAAAGTACCGGTCGTTAGCACGACAACCACCAACACTTTTGTGACCGAGAATATCCAGTACCTGGACGTCGGCCTGAAGCTGGAAGTCGAGCCGGACATCCATCTGCGCGATGAAGTGGGACTCAAGATAGCACTCGAGGTCAGCTCGCTCGTATCGTCGGTGAAGACCAACAATGGATCACAGGCCTATCAGATCGGAACTCGAAATTTCAGCAGCGCGCTGCGACTGAAGGAAGGGGAGACCCAGGTACTTGCTGGATTGATCAGCGACGAAGATCGGTCGTCGGCCAACCGCGTACCGCTCCTGGGCGACCTGCCTGTCCTCGGTCGTCTGTTTGGTAGCCAGAACGACAATCGCCAGAAGACCGAGATCGTATTGTCGATCACGCCGCACCTTGTACGAAATATGCAGCGCAAAGATCCATCGCTTGAGTCCTTCTGGTCCGGTACGGAATCGACGATCAGGAGCCGGCCGCTATTGCTGCGCGAAATGAAGCCCGCGCAAGGCGGTGATGCACCTGCGTCGGCCAGCCCGCCACCAATGCAATCAGCACGCGACATCAGCCCAGTAATGCTATCGCCTCCGGGTGCGCCCAAATTAAGCTGGAACGGTCCTAGCAAAGCAAAAATTGGCGACGTCATCGAGCTTGGGCTGGACATCGATAGCCCAGACGCATTGCGTGCGACTTCCCTGCAATTGGCCTACACGCCTTCCGACTTCGAGATTGTCAGTATCGATGATGGGCGGTACTTCGGTAATGGCGAAAAAGTCGGGTTCAGCAAATCGATCGATGCAGCGAGTGGCAGGGCGTCGGTCGGTATCAGTGCGGCGGAAGACTCTCCCGCACAAGGCGCCGGTAGGCTGTTGCTCCTCAGGTTGAAAGCACTAAAGGAAGCGCCGGAAGCCACTGTTGCCGTGATCGCGATGACACCGGTCGGCGCCGAAAAGGCTGTGCCGCGTCCGGGCTTGCCGATGGCACACGTTGTGGCGTTGGGCGAAAAATGAAGCTGGTACGGGCCCGTAGGGCAGGGGGCTTCAGCCTGATTGAGCTGTTAGCGGCAGCAGCAATTCTCGGCATCCTAGCAACTGTTGCTGTCCCGGTGATCGAGACCACGCAGCGGCGCGCCAAGGAGCGGGAATTGCGAACAGCGCTGCGTGACATTCGCGGCGCCATCGACGCCTACAAGACCGCCGCCGATCGCGGAAAAGTATCAAAACAGTTAGGTGAGAGTGGCTATCCCAAAGACTTGGCAACACTTACCGCAGGCGTTGTCGATTTGACCGACAAGAGTGGAGCGAAAATCTACTTCCTACGCCGGATTCCCCGCGACCCCTTCAATCCGGACCGAAATACTTCTGCTGCTGCCTCTTGGGGCTTGAGGAGCTTTGACTCGGGCGCCGAACATCCGAGGCCAGGCAAGGATGTGTTTGACGTCTATTCGACATCGACAAAAGACGGCCTGAATGGCGTTCCCTATTCGGAATGGTAAGCATGCGCAAGAACGGATTCACGATGATCGAATTGCTGGTCGCTGTTGCGATCCTCGCGCTGCTGGTATCGATCGCGGCGCCGCGCTATTTCGGCAATATGGACCGCGCAAAGGAAGACGTGCTGCGGGAAGACTTGTACGTGATGCGCGACGCGATCGATAAGTTCTACGCAGACCGTGGGAGGTATCCGGACACGCTCGACGAGCTCGTGACGGAGCGGTATTTGCGCAAAGTACCAGTGGACCCTTTCACCCAAAGTGCTCGCACCTGGGTACTTGTACCTTCCGAAGACAAGAGCGTGCCGGGCGTGCATGACGTTCACAGCGGTGCGGCCCACCAGGGAAGCGACGGCTCACCGCTGAAGGAGTGGTAATGCGTCGACAGGATGGGTTTAGCTATGCGGTCGCGCTGTTTGTGGTGGCGGCGCTCTCCGTTGGCTCGCTACGCGCACTTGAGTACTCCACTACGGCGGAGCGCAGGGAGAAGGAAGTGGACCTGCTGTGGACTGGCATGGCAATTCGCAATGCTATTGCCGCGTACCATCAGGGATCGTCGGGCAGCGCAAAGGCGTATCCAACTGAGCTGAGCGAACTGCTGTATGCCGACACCCTGAGCAACCCTACCCGTCCATTGCGCAAGGTCTATCGGGATCCGATCACAGGCAACAAGGAGTGGGGGCTGGTGAAGCAGGGGGACTTCATCGTGGGTGTGTATTCGCTGTCGCAGCAACGACCCATCAAACAAGCTGGATTCGAGCCTGAGCTTGCGGCCTTTGCCAATGCGCAGCATTACAGCGACTGGAAGTTCGTCTATCAACCTGCGCAATGAAGGAAACCAAATGAAATTTCGCGCAAAAGTCCTCAATGGGAGGATGGACGTGGTTGATGCCGAGGTGGATGCAATCAGCGAGGCTGAGGCTCGCAAGCTGATCGCAACCGCTGGTGGCCGCGTGATCGAGTTGCGGGCAGTTCGGACTGGCTTTGGTGGACCTTCGCGTGGCACGAAATTCAATCTGGCGATCTTCAATCAGCAGTTGTATTCGCTGCTGGAAGCAGGGCAGACTGTGGTTGAGGCGATTGACCTGCTGGGTAAAAATGACAAACGCGAACGCAATCGTTCGGTCTACGATGTCTTGCTGCGTGAACTGAAGGAGGGGAACCAGTTATCGCACGCCATGGAAGCGCTGCCTTCGGTGTTTCCAGCCCTCTATGTTGCAATGGTGAGGTCCAGTGAGACGACGGGCACAGTCCGCGCTTCCATCGAGCGTTATATGCATTACCAAAAGCAAGTGGAAGACATGAGGCGGAAATTGGCGGCTGCAGCAACTTATCCCGCAATTCTGTTGGGCGTTGGATGTCTCGTCATTTCGTTCTTGATGCTGTACGTGCTTCCCAAGTTCAGTCAGGTTTATGACGATGCAGGAACGATGAAGAAGGGAGCCGTAGGCTTGGTTCAGATTTGGGGACGCTTCGTGCGCGAACATGAGATTCTAGCCTGGGGGGGCTTGTTTGGCGCAGTCGCGGTGGTTGTCACCGCGGTATTTCATCCTTCTGTGCGTCGCTGGGCTTATCGTCAGGTGGTAGCCATGCCCATCGTTGGCGAGCGCATTCGCGTGCTGCAATTTGCGCGTCTGTATCGCACCTTAGGCATGCTATTGCGCAGCGGGATAAGTGTCTTGACAGCCATGCGCATGACGCGTGCATCACTGCCAGTAGCGATGCATTCGAGCTTGGATGCGGCCATCCGGATGGTCAGCGAGGGTGTCGCGATGTCGCAAGTCATGCAGGAATGCGGCCTCAGCACGGAAGTCGCCGTACGGCTTCTTGGCGCAGGCGAATCGTCTGGCAATCTCGACGAGATGATGGGGCGCATTGCCGATTTCTATGATCAGGAGTCTTCGATATGGATCGACTCTGCTGGCAGATTGATCGAGCCAACGCTGATGCTCGGGATTGGCCTGGTGGTTGGGGCGATCGTTCTCATGCTTTACAGCCCTATATTCGACCTTGCAAATATTGTATGAAGCGCTGATGAAAACGATGATCACGTTAGAACAATTCGCTCAGGCGAACGCCAACTCCACTTCCGGGCAGTGGCTTGCGACACTTTCAGCCGCAATGGCGCAGCCTGCGGACATAGTACTTGCAGCCTGCGGAAACTTGCTGGGCTATGAAACAGTGCCTGCTGATAAAGTTGCAGAATTTGAGCCTGACTTCGAACATGTCCGGTACAGGGATATGATCGACAGATGCACACTGATTGGCAAGGCCGGCGCCGGTGTACGGGTTGCCGTTATTGGCAGGCCGTTGCAAGAAGGTCTTGGTCCCTGGCTGGCGACTTTGGATATCGCGGAAATATTCCTGGCCGATGCGGTTGCCATTCGCCAGCATATCGAGTCACATGAATCCAGTTTCAGCGCCGTTGCTGAAGCAGTTGGCGCGGGAGATGCAGCCGCGCTTGAGCGCGATGCCACGTCCGACCTGACACTAACGTCGATTCAGGGCGAGTTGAGTCCCGCGGTGCGTCTGATCGACTCTACGGTATTTGACGCCTTAAGGCTTGAAGCGAGCGATATCCACCTTGAGTCAATCCCGCAGGGCATGGTGATCAAGTTTCGAATTGACGGGGTATTGAATCGCATCGCAATGGTCAGTAATTCTGCGTTGGCGGAGCAGGCAATAGCGCGCATCAAAGTGCTGGCCGAACTCGATATCGGGGAAAAGCGCATTCCGCAAGATGGCCGCTATCGCGTTGCGGCACGCGGGCGCGACATCGATATTCGCGTCTCGATCATGCCAAGCATCCATGGTGAAGACGCGGTGTTGCGGGTGCTGGATAAGAAGGCATTAATGGATAGCGTTCAGCGGCTTACGCTAGATTCTCTTGGGTTTGACGCCCATACCCTGCAGTTGCTGCGCCGCCTGGCGGCAGAGCCATACGGCATGATGCTGGTGACCGGACCGACCGGCAGTGGCAAGACCACCACCTTATACGCCGCGCTGACTGAAATCAATCATGGCGAAGACAAGGTCATCACAATTGAAGATCCGGTGGAATATCAGTTGCCAGGCGTGCTGCAGATTCCGGTGAACGAAAAGAAGGGGCTGACATTCGCGGTCGGTTTGCGCTCGATCTTGCGGCATGATCCGGACAAGATATTGGTCGGGGAGATACGCGATCCAGAAACGGCACAGATTGCCGTGCAGTCGGCGTTGACCGGGCACATGGTATTTACTTCGGTGCACGCGAACAATACGTTTGACGTGATTGGTCGATTTATGCACATGGGTGTCGACCCGTACAATTTTGTGTCCTCTCTGACTGGGGTGGTTGCGCAGCGTCTGGTTCGCCAGAATTGCCCGCATTGCGTCGAACGCGTGCAGCCCGACGTGCAGCTGCTTAGAGAATCCGGCATCAGCGACCCGATCGGGTACGCCTTTTCCGCCGGACGTGGATGTGCTCATTGCCGCAATACTGGCTTCAAAGGGCGCCGCGCTATCGCCGAAGTGTTGCGTTTGACCGACGAGATTCGCGAAATGATCGTCGCTCGCGCCCCGATTCGTGCCATGAAAGAGCAGGCAAAGCTGCAGGGAACTCGGTTCCTGCGCGACGTTGCGCTGGAACTTGTACGTCATGGCCATTCGACTTTGCAAGAGGTGAATCGTGTTACGTTTGTGGCCTGAGACGACTATTTTGGGACTGTTCCCCGGTGGCTGCACGCTCCGTCGTGGCACCACGATCCGAAGTCGTGAGTGCACAAAAGATGCGGACGGCGCTCATTTGCTCACCGTTATTCGCTCCATGCTTGAAGAGATGAAGCCATTCAGGCGAGCGGGGCGCACCGAAGTCTACGTTTCCGACAGCCTTGCGCGCATCGCGCTGTTGCCGTGGCAAAGCAAGCTGAACTCACCTGAGCAGGTAAGCGCATATGGGCAAGCCTGCCTTGAACAATACGGCGTGATGAGCTCTGGTGAGTGGGCAACGCATGCGGGTTTTCGCCAGTATGGCGCGATGGGCATGGCCGTTGCGCTCCCCGCGGCGTTCGTTCGTCAATTAGCGGAAGTGATTGCTGAGGCCGGACTGCGACTTTGCTGCGTCATGCCGGTGAGCACTGCTGCTTATTGGTATTTCGCAAGCGACCGGGGAGCGAACACGTCCTTGGTCTGGCTGCAAGAAGAAGGTCGCCTTACCGCGCTTACTTACGGGCGAGGGAAACTCCTGTCGCTTGATGTCGAGCCTGTCTTGAAGCAAGGCGGAGCAGCGCAACTGCGCCTCGTCAACCGAATCAAGTTGTCGAACACCAGTCCTTCGCAGATCAGCTACTGGAGTGTGCCAGGGACGGCGATTGACGCGGCTTTTTTGAATGGGCAGTTCGAATCGGCCGTGATAACGAATGTCGAGGGGCGGCGATGGACTTGAACAAGTTACTGCAACCGGCAATGTATCCGCCAAAGTGGCTGTTGATTGTCATTGCAGCAGGCATTGCCACTTCAGCAGGTGCGTTGGTCGACCTTACAGGGCGAATCGAACATGCAAGCTCGGTCGAGTTTGAAATCGCGCAGTTGAAGAAATCTGTTCGACCTCACCCGACGCCGAGCAAGGCCGACCAGGAGCACGGTGAGCAATGGGCAAAATTGCAGGCTGAGCGCAATTTTGAGTGGTACCCGATCTTCCTTGCGCTGGAGCGAGCAAGTTCTGAGGACATTGAACTACTGGAGTTCCGTCCTGACAAGGCAAATCGACAACTCGTTCTGCGCGGCGATGCGCGCGACATGAATGCGCTGACCAAATACATCGATCGGTTGACAGCGCAAAAGATGATTAGCCAGCCATACCTTCGTCATCAGAAATTATCTCTTCGGGAGGGGTTGCAAGTCATCTCGTTTGAGATTCAAACGTCCATTGACAGTCGTGAAATTGTATCTGTTTCACAACATCGCTAGCTTAAATTCAACGCAAATTACCTGTCGTGATTTTATGTGACTATTTTGGCATTCCATTAATCTAATATTGCCAAATCAAAAAAACCACACTTCTGCCCACCGGGAGATTTTCTGGGCAGTCCGTAATCGACGAGAACACGAATGTCCAGTATCCGTAGCGGCTTCATCGGAATCTCCAAGAAGATCCTATTTCCCTTATTCACTGTCTTGCTTCTCTGCTTCGCCAAGGCAGCGAGTGCGACGGTCGTTTACCTGAGTTTCCAGGCTAACCCGACTTCAGCCACCGTTCCTTACGGTGGCAAGCTGGCCGTTACCGTGTATGCGGGAGCTTGGGGTAGTGGACGGTATGAATCTGTTTACCGTGTCGAGCTCATGGAAGGATCGACGGTTCTTGCGACGCAGGACTTCGACATCAACCTCGATGATTATGATCGAACAATGAACGAAAATCGTTCGATCCAGATGACGGTTCAGCTCAGTAAGGGCACCCATGTGCTGTATTTGCGCGGCACGTCGACGGATGCGACAACTAATTCGGGGACCGTTACAGTCACTGTGAACGAACCGGTCAACATGTCGAGGTACGTCCAGACCAACACTTCTTTGCCGGCGACTGTAGAAGCAGGTGCCACGTACCCATACGAAGTGGTCATGCAGAATAACGGCACCACTACCTGGGTCGCCGGTGGCGCAAATCCCTATCGCCTCTCCAGTGAAAATCCTCATGGAAACTTCAACTGGGGTACAAATCGACTGGCAATCCCTTATGACGTAGGGCCCGGTGGCCAGGTGGCGATTCGCAGTAACCTGATCGCCCCAATCGCAGCCGGAGCATATAACCTGCAGTGGCACATGCTGACGGAAGGGGTCGAATGGTTTGGTGAATTCACCCCCAATCAAGTCGTGAACGTGGTGCAAACCAAGCCCACTTTAGCATTCACAGGCCCCGGAGAAGCGAGCTGCACGGCCGTCAGCAGCAGTTGTACCGTTAATTTCTCGGGCAACGGCAGCGCAGTTGGCGGTTTTGCCATGAGTAGCCTGGAACTGTTTGAGGGATCGACCCGCTTTGGTGCCGGAACGAATACCGTCAGCGGAAGTTTCACTTTAGGTGTTGGTGACCACACGATCGAGTTGCGTGGCAGGGATAGTCGCGGCGTGCAGAACAGCATATACCGCACCTATTCGATCTTACCTCCTGTTCCGACGGCATCGTTGTCCTCGCCGGCGAACAATTCGACCTTCCAAATTGCTTCAGGGACGACGTACCCGATCACGCTTGCTGGCACATCCGTCGCGGCGTCACCGGCGTACTTCGTGAAGGCGGTGGTCAATCATACTGAAGTCGGGGTACGTACAACGAGTTATAACGTTGCTGGGGGTAATTTCGGCTTGCCATTGAATCTGGCGCCGGGAAATCACTCACTCCAATTGGTCGTCACAGACTCTTATCAGCGAACCAGTTCGAGCAATGTTTTGAACTATACGGTGAAGCCTGCACTTGGGGCCGGCAGTTCTGAGACTCCGATTCCCGTGGTGGTGAGCGTACCGCACAGCACCAATGAGATTGCCGGAACACTGCCAGGTAGCCTGAATGTGGGGAATGACGGAAGCGCGAGCTACACCGTGGAAGTGGCTGTCCCGCCGGGTTCAGCCGGAATGCAGCCTCGTCTTTCGTTGAGCTACTCAAGTAACGGCAGCAACGGCATGGTCGGATTAGGATGGTCGTTGGGCGGCTTGTCTTCGATCCATCGCTGTGCCAAGACGATCGCGCAAGATGGTTTTGCGGGACGCATCAGCATCGATGTGAGCGATCGCCTGTGCCTGGATGGTACACGGCTGGTGCGTTCCAGCGGCAATAACCAGGTCGACAGCGATTATTGGACCGCCAGCGCTACATATCGTACCGAAATTGAGGGCTTCAGCCGGATCACTCGCCTTGCAGGTGGCGGCTTTAAAGTGGAAGGCAAAGACGGCAAGATTTACTACTATGGCAGCGACAAGGGTCGCATCAACGCTGTCGGAAAACCCGGTGAAGTATTAGTCTGGGCGCTTGATCGTACCGAAGACCGTTCTGGCAATTACATGACGGTTGACTACAACCAGGATGGCAGCACAGGTGAATACACGCCAAAGCAAATTGTCTATGGCGGCAACAGCAACGCCAACCAGGCACCAGATCTGGCTGTACGATTCGCCTACGAAGGCCGCGCCGACGAACAAGTCCAGTACATCGGCGGCGTTCGGAATGACCTGCGTACACGCCTGACGCATATTGAGACCTATATCAATACTGCAGGCAATGGCTCAGGCGGGACGCTGGCTCAGAATCTTGAAATCCACTACACGAACAGTGCAAATAGTGGTCGCAGCCTGGTTGATTGGATGCAGGTGAGCGCGACGAATCCGGTAACCGGGCAGCGCGAAGTGTTGCCACGGACTGATTTCGAGTGGGGGAACGGGGGCGCACCAGCCTTGGTTCAGCGTGGTGCGACATTCAAGCTAGATGTTGGAGCTAATGGCGAGGATACGCCTGTCAAGACCTATATTGGCGATTTTGACGGTTCCGGAAAATCTACGATCCTAGTACCTGTTCAGGGGCCGCCACGCGTACCGGGCTGCGAAACTGAATGGTGCATGTTGCGCCCGTTCACCGGACAACTTTATGGAGTGACATCGTCTGGAAGCCCGTATCTTTCCGCATCGTTGAAGTTCCCTGGCACTGGTGAGCAATTTACGGAGTTGCTCTCAGGGGATTTGAATGGGGACGGCAGGGACGACATTGTCCTGTTCGATGTACTTCAGCGTAAATGGGCGTATTGTCTGGCCAAGGCTCCGAACGGAATTCATCCGGCCTTCGAAGATTGTAGGTCCGGCGGTGTATTGCCTCCGTCACGTGGAACGACAGACAATGAGTGGGATCTCCCGAGCCTGATCAATCTGCGTAACGATGGTCGTTCTCAATTACTCTATTTTAACGATGCGAACCAGGCCACAGCTTGCTCGGTTTTGGCAATGGGTAACGTCATTTGCAGTGCAATTCTGACCTCTGCTCCCACAGGTGCCAGTCTGAAGGGGGCAATTCCTATTGAATTGAGCAAGCAGGGGGCCTCCGACTTCTATTCGATCTGGAACTGGTACGATGGCCGGCCTAGCGGCATTTCGATATGCCGAACGACAGCATCGGGACTGAATTGTGACAACATTGAGACCGCGTCGCCAGGGCAGTTCGCTGCTGGACTTGGCGCGGGCGACCTCAATGGCGATGGACTAACTGACCTGGTCTACAGCCCCGGTAGCAAGCGTTGCCTCAGCACCGAGAACGGAGTCACATGCCGGAGTACTGCACTGACTGCTGCGACAAACGCTTATGGCGCAGCTGGTTTCGGCTATTACTTTTCCGGAATCGGTGACCATACTGGTGACGGCGTGAATCGCTACTGGGGTTACGGCCAAGCAGCCCGTGCCAGTAAGCTGTGCCGTGTGGCCGCTGACACTGAAGTCTGTCAGGACGTTAACCTTGGTATGTTGCCCCCCGAAACGGCTTCATTGATTGAGTACGGGGTGGGGGAGAGTTATTCACGCCCCTATGTGATTGACTATAGTGGTATTCCGGCTTCGTTGAACTGTAGCACTATGCCAATGCGGGACAGCTCATTGCATTGGAATCAGACGTGCTGGATCACTTCCGTTGTTAGTCCTGCGATGCAGGACAAACTGATTCGCGTCGTAAACGGTGTCGGCTTCCGTGAAGAGGTTGACTACGCCCGTGGCGACGATGGTGATGTGTACAGCCGCTATACGACGAATGCGCAAGGTGTTGCTGTCGTTCCTGGATACCCGGCGATGAGCACGTCGCCCGGGGTCGTGGTCAAGGAATTGCGCCGCAGTAATGGTCAAAGCGGCATGCTGAGTACCACTTACTACTACGAAGGCGCGATGCGAGATGCAGAAGGGCGCGGCGCGCTTGGCTTTGCATTGGTGCGCGCGACCGATGTGCAGTCCGGGCTAGTGACCACCACCGTGCTGCGCCAGGACTATCCATTCACAGGAATGGCCAGCGCTGTAGAGAAGAAGACTGCTGGGTGTACGCTGGTTGACTCGTCCAACGTGCTGCAGCAACAGACGTTCGGCATGCCTGATGGCAAGCAGCTCCGCTTCCCCTTTGTGGCGCAAACGACTTCGGTCACACGCGACATCGACCTGTCGACCGGTTCGTGCTACGACCTCGCCACGATTACTACGGTGAACCAGTACAACGACGGCTGGGGGAACCTCAATGTGCAAACCGTCACGACCGCCGGCGCCGGAAAGTCCTTCAGCACGGTGTCCGCAACGGACTTCATGATTGGGCCTGGCCTCAATTATCTCTCTGGTCTGCCGGTAACCCAGACGGTGAGCAAGTCGGTTAACGGCGGTGGCGCGCTGTCGCGCACGATGTCGTACGTGAACGATGCCACGACTGCGCTGCGAAGCAGCGAGACTATCGAGCCGAACGATGCAGCGTTCAAGCTTGTGAACACCTTTGATCGCAGCACTAACCAGTTCGGCTTGCCCGGCAAGCAGGTGCAAAGCTGGAATGATCCGGCATGCGCGGACCCAGCCTGGCCGGAAGCGGGCTGTCTCGCCAGCAGGACGCGCACGCTGAGCGACACCACCTTCACGAAGGGCCGTTTCCCGTATACGGTCAAGAATGCAGCTGGCCATACCGAAACACATACCTATGATGCCGCTACTGGTATGCGAACTAGCGTGAAAGGTCCGAATAACCTGACGACGAGCTGGAATGTGGATGGCTTTGGCCGCATCACCAAAGAACTTCGCGCCGATGGCGGCGAAACTCGCACGTCCCTCAAGAAATGCGCAGTAGACTGCCCACCTTATGCCACGGTCATCAAGATTGTCGAGCACTACAATGGTAACGACCGTACCGCTTCACCGCAGATTACATACCTGGATAGCGCTGGCCATGTGGTGCGTATCTTGGGGTGGGGCTTCGACGGCCGTCAAGTCTACGTCGACCAGCGTTACGACAGCCTCGGCCGCCTGTCTGAAACCGACCAGCCTCGGTTTGCGGCAAAGAAGGCAGGAGAGACGCAAGATCCGATCAGTTATCTGGCAAGCCGTACGGAGTACGATGCTTTAGGGCGCGTGGTTCGCCAGATTACCAAAGCAGAGGGTGGCGCGGACGCCATCTCCACCACGCAATACCAAGGGCTGACGACGCGACTGAAAAACCCTCTGCTGCAGGAGCGTGTCGAATTGCGCAATGTAGCCGGCCAGTTGGAGAAGGTGACTGACGCTAACGCCAAGAATACATTGTTCGAGTATGAGCAATTCGGCAATCTGGGCAAGACCACCGACCCTAATGGCAACGAGATTATTGTTCAATACGACCGCCTCGGTCGCAAAACCCAGTTGAACGATCCTGACCTGGGCATTATCAACTACTCGATTGATCCGCTGGGCCAGACCTGGGCGCAACAAAGCCCGAAACAGGCTGTCGCAGGCAAGAAGACCTACTTCATATTCGACATACTGGGCCGTATGACGGCACGTCATGAATCCGATAACGCCGGTAAGTTTGAGAGCCATTGGTTGTACGACACTGCTGCAATGGGCGTCGGTCAACTGGCCGAAGCGTTCACCGGGACTCCGGCATCAAAAGACTATCGTCGCTTGCACACCTATGACGGCAAGGGCCGTCCGGATGTCACGACCCAGCTGATCCAGAACAGCCAGTTCACCAGCAAGGCGCGCTATGACGATTGGGGCCGCCCGATCAGTAGCGACTATCAGCGGGACGCTGATGGCATCAAATCCTATGGCATGCGGTACAACGCCTTTGGCTACGTAGAGCGTATCGAGCGCGGTCCGTTGGTCTTGTGGCGCGCCACGGAGCAGGATGCTGCGGCGCGTGTTACCGCAGCAACCTTGGGCAATGGCCTGACGCAGACGCGCACTTACGATGCATTCAGCCGCCGGATGAGCGGCGCCTTGCTGGCAACTGGCGCTGGCGGCAAGCGACTGGAGGAAGGTTATGCCTATGACCTGATTGGCAGCGTAAAAACCCGGACTCAAGGCTGGGATACCGGCAGCTTTGTCGAGATGTTTGAATATGACGGGCTGAATCGCCTGACCAAAAGCACGGTGACAGGGAAGCCGGAGCAGATCTTCACCTATGACGATGCCGGCAACATGACGAGCAAGACGGGTTTGGGTGTTTACAGTTTGCGGCCACAAGGACCAGGCAAACCACTCCCCCACGCTGTACTGTCGATCGCAGGAATTGCCGGCACCTTTACCTACGACGCCAATGGCAACCTGACCAGCGGGGCAGGGCGCGTGATCTGCTGGAACAGTTTCGACATGCCGACCAAGATTGCGGCCGGCGGCATTGTATCGGATTGCTCTGGCGGGACGACGTCGAGCAGTTTTGCATATGGCCCAGAGCACCAGCGCACGCGCCAGGTGCGCAGCGATGGCACCACCATCGTGTACGCTGGTGCGCAGGAAGTTGAGCTGAACGCTAGCGGCACCACGGTAAAGACCTATTGGCCCAATGGCCTTGGCGTTGAGATCGACCGCCCAAATGTGAGCGCCTCTGAATTGAGCTGGACACATGCTGATCGCTTGGGCTCCATTGTGGGCTTATCAGACGAGAGCGGCGCCCTACGCGATAAACTGGAATACGACGCTTGGGGCAAACGTCGCAGTACGATGGATCACGCAAGTCTCGATAACAATATCGAGGGGCTCAAGGACAATAAGGGCTTTACCGGACACGAGATGCTGGAAAAATTGGATCTTGTGCATATGAATGGGCGTGTGTATGACCCACTGATCGGAAAGTTCATGTCGGCCGATCCTGTTATCGACGACCTAATGAATGGCCAGCGCTATAATCGATACAGCTACGTATTAAACAATCCAACGAATGAGGTCGATCCAACCGGATTCACAGATGAGCCGCCGCCTAGCCCAGAAACCGGAGGAATTGGCGCGAAGAACGGCTGGGTTCAGTGCGTAGCTGGCCATTGCGGGGACGATAACGAAAGTACCAATAGTGAACCGGGCAATACCGGAAGTGGGAAAAAGGACCCTAAGGCGGGCAGTGATAAAGGAAAGGCTTCGAATCGCGAATCGGCAAACACTACAGAGCCGACGCCAAGAAAGCTCGGTGACCCGTGGCATGGCACAGTCCAGGAGTTTAGGGTTTATGACGAACAGACTTATGGCACCCATGCAAGGCGCATCAAGATGCCTAATTTTGCTGACCAAGAAGTCGGAACGATGCTGATGATTGCGGCAAGCGGGATACCGTTCGAAAGACCCCTTGTTTGGGGGTATCGCGGATTCCAAGCATATAAGGCCGCCCGGGCTGTAAGGAGTTTAGGAAAGTTTAATGTAGCTGCGAAAAATGGCGTAGGGCAGGTATTCTCACCTGCTGTTTCTATGCAGGGGAAGACCATTACTTTTGCGGACTTCTCAATTGGAACTTCACGAGGCTTTATAGGCTTTGGTGAGAAGGGGGCTGCAGAATTACTCGGTCCAATGAAGGAACTAGTCGAATACAGTCGGGCGCAAGGGGCGGAACTAATTACGTTGAGTGGAAAGTACGCGACGGAAGAAGGGGCAGCTCTTGGTGGCGGAAGAGTCGGAGAAGCATTCTCCTATACATTCGAGGCGAGCCGGGATGGACTGAAGGAGTTCTTAAAACGATTGGGGAATTGAATGAATCGAGAGCTTTCAAGGCTTGCTTCGCGTGGTTGTGGTCAGAGCGCGGCAACCATGCGTCACGAAACCTTAGGTAAGGGGATTTGGCAGTATTCTTCGAATAGTTTTGACATCGTTATTTTTGATCAGGGCATCGTTGTCAAGCACGACGATGCCTTGACTGCGGAGGTCAAATTTTCCGAAATTATTGGAGTCCAAAGTTCGCTGAATGCGGTTGTGCTTTCTGAAGTGTCCGCAAGCAGTGCGTTTGATACTGCACTCCCGTTGAGATTGGATCTATCGGGTCAACAAATTAAACTGAACGTCCCGTTGGCGATTTACTCAGCATTGTTGATTACTATTCAGGAAATGCGCCTATCGAGTAGTAAATCAAGTTTTACATGATGGTGCTATCCGAGCACTGCAGGGCGCTAATAATGTCGCGCGTTATTTCGGATTGTTAAAGGTAACTTTGGCGCTTGTTGACTGGGCGCATTGGGCAACAATCTAGTCAGTCGCTGCGCGATACCGCCAGCCGCTGCGCGGAAGCAAAGGCCACGCTTGGTTCGTTCGCGGGCTACGTGGCGTGCGCCTTGCGGCGCTTGCCGCCGCGCTCCGCCGTCAGTCAGTGAAGGCGGCAAAGGCACAGCCGCTACGGGGGAAATGGGGCTGCGCCCCATTTCACATAACGCGGCATTCTGCAAAAATCGCCCCGTTCGCTACGCTGCGCTTCGCTCCTTGGGTTGATCGCTCCGGCTTCGCCTACGCGCCCTTCGGGTTTACAGAATAGGCGTTATGTCTTGCGCCCCTGCATGCCTGGCAAGCGATAGTGTGCGCCTTGAGGGCGCCTCAAGCGGTCGCCGCACGCGCCAGCTGCGCCCACGGCCGCGCGTTGCCGTTATTCAGTTTGAACGGGCAAGACGGTCAGTGCTACAGAACGCGCTACGGCGTCTGCCTCTATTTGTCGCCGGGCAGTTTGGTTATATAGATTGAAGCGGTGTGTTAAAATTTTGGCGGAACGGCGAATGTGGTAGCAGTTTGGGTAGCAGCGCTGTAAGTGTTTGATATTAAAGTCAGCAAACGGCCTGCAAAGCCGTGTACGCCGGTTCGATTCCGGCCCTCGCCTCCAAAAAAAATGAAAAATCCTCGCCTCGGCGGGGATTTTTCATTTGCGGCTTCGATTTTTGCGTAAATCACACAG